>Ga0256406_1001293_pt1 | contig 41105 bp, 30 predicted proteins | sample RumenRJG_03DNA_FD_185986 | JGI IMG/M metagenome (GOLD analysis project Ga0256406, IMG submission 185986) | Bovine rumen microbial communities from Lethbridge, Alberta, Canada - RJG_03 | ecosystem: Host-associated > Mammals > Digestive system > Stomach > Rumen | place: Canada: Alberta | collected... | reverse complement strand
AGGGCGCCGGGGGGCACGCGCGCGACGGTCGCGAGGGCGCGTCCTTCTCGCCCGAGGCTGACGCGGGCACGGACGAGGCCGCAGGCCCGGGTGCCGACGCGAGCGCGGGCGCAGCCGGAGACCCAGACGAGGCCGAAGGCACGAACGGGGCCGGGCGCGACGCCGAGGGCCACCTGGCGGCAGGACCCGCCGCGAGGGACGAGGACGCCTCGGCCCCGGAGGACGGGGCCGCAGCTGCGGACGGCGAGGCGAAGGCCGCCACGGAGCCCGTCGCAGGCGAGGACGACGGAGACGGGAGCTCCCCCTCCGCCCTCGCGACCTCAGGGACGGGTGGCTTCGGCGACCCGGAGGGGGACGTGGTGCCCGCCGACGCGGGCGGACCGGAGGGGGGCGCGCTCGCGACCCAGGAAGAGCCCGCGCGCGAGGCCTCGCCCTTCGAGGCCGCCTGCGAGCGCATCCTGGCCTCCCCGGACCCCGTCGCCGAGATGCGACTCGTCGTGGACGACGTCCACCGCCGCGAGATAGACGCCGACGTCGACCCCGAGGCCGAGGCGCCCACCGTCGAGGAGTCCTTCCTCGCCCGCCAGCTGGACGACGCCGGCCTCATGGATGACTCGGTCGAGCTCCCCGAGCTCTCCTGCATCCGCCTGCGCCTCACCGGCCTCTTCTACCTGCGCTGCGCCGCGACCGAGATGACCTACGCCGCCAAGCTCAGGATCGTCTCGCTGGAGGCTGCCCTGAACGCCGCCCAGCTCGTGCACACCTTCGCCGAGAGAGCGGGCGCCGAGGTGGCGGACCAGCTCGACCTCGAGGGCGCCTACAGGATCTACCAGGGGTTCTGCAGCTCGATCTGCGCACAGGTGCCCAACGTCGACGGCAGGGCGACCGTGCGCACGACGGGCGCGGGCGAGAACCCCAACGGCGAGTGGGCGGTCCGGCGCGCCCTCTCCTGGGCGATCGAGGTCATCCGCCTCCCCTATCGCCTCACCGCCAACTACCGCTGCAACCTGGCGCTCGGCGACGTCGCGATCCAGGTGGACCTCACCCCCGCAACCGTCTTCCCGCGCTCGGCCTACGTCGAGGGGCTGGGCGTCGTGCCCACCTCCGGCGAGATGCGCCGCAAGGAGGCGTCCAGGTACGCCCTGCGCGTCGGCCTTGCGCTCGCAGCCTGCGCCTTCCACACCTCGCAGCGCGTCCGCCACGTCTGGGTCCAGGGCGTCCTCGACACGCCGAGCAGCCGCACCTGCTACTACCACGCGCGCTTCTCGCGCTCGGCCTTCTCGTGGCTCGAGCTCGACGGCATCGTGGACCCCATCTCCTGCTACCAGTGCCTCGGGGGCCACCTCCACCACGAGGGCGGCGTACTCAGGCCGGTCGAGATGGGCTTCTCCCTCGACGACGAGCGGTTCTGCCCGCCGCGCCGCTACGAGCTGCCCAACTCCTCGGAGAGGGTGCTGCCCGAGCGCTACGCCAGGGCCCTGGGCGCCACGCGCGTCTCCGACCTCGCCATAGACGAGGAGGGCCTGCGCTCGCAGGTCGCCGACGACGTCGTGCGCGGGCTCGGCTCGTCCACGGCCGCCAACGTGCGCATGATGCTCGACCTGGCCAAGCGCGCCGACGACGACTCCGTCTCACGGGCTGCGCGGCGCACCGCGCGCCGACTCATCGACGGCAGCCTCTCCGACGACGACGGGCTCGCCGTTCGCGAGGAGTTCGTCCACGGCGACGACCTCTCTCGCGCGGTCGAGCGGGCCAACGGCCTCGCGGGCGACCAGCGCTTCCCCGCCATGGTGGAGACCCTCGAGGGGGCGCTTGCGCCCATCGAGGAGAAGGGGGACTTCGAGGACGGGGCGGACACGGTCTTCCGCTACTTCGGCAGCTACGTCGACCGGACCTTCTACAACCGCCTGCACGGGGACGACGGGCGCGAGCTGAGGCTCGTGCCTCGCTCCTACGTCGAGGCCCTCATCATGCTCTCCGGCGCCCTGCTCGTGCAGGGTGAGCCCGAGCGGGCGACGCGCTGGGCGAGAAGGGCGGCCGAGGTCGCACCCATGAGCCCACGCGCCTGCTTCGTCCTGAGCTCGAGCCTCATGGCGCAGGGCGCGACCGAGGAGGCCACGGGAATCCTCTGCCGCTTCCTCGAGGAGGCCCACGACGCCACCAGCGCCGCGATGGCCTACTACCAGCTCGCCCACATCGAGTGGGCCCAGCACCACCTGCTCGCCGCCCAGGCCTGCTACCTGCGCATCCTCGGCATCGTCAGGCAGCCCGTGCCGCTCGTGGCGACGGAGCTCGCCTACCTCGCGTCGCTTCTCGGCGAGGGCGACGAGGTCGAGGCGGACCCCGAGCGCGTGAGCGCGCTGCTCGAGGCCTACGGCATCCCGGAGGCCCCGACCGAGCGCATGGAGAGGATCTTCGCCGAGGGGCTCTCCGCCTCCTTCGACGCCGAGCTCTTCCCCGTGGCCAAGAGCTTCATCGACGTGCTCGCGAGCGAGACGGGCGACGACGTGATCATGGGCATCATGCGCTCGGTGGAGGGCGAACCGGACCAGTAGGCCGCACGCCCGGCCGCGAGGCCGGGCGCTAGGCGAGCTCTCGAAGCGCCCTAGGCCTCGTAGAGGCGCATGAGGCGCGCGATGCTCACGATGTAGATCTTGAGCGCCAGCTTGAGCTGGTCCTCGGCTATGCCCTCGTCGGGGCCGTGCTCGGGGCCAACCCACGACGGCTGAGGCGCCTCGGGGTCGCAGGGGCCGAAGGCAGCCGCCTTGGCGAAGTGGCGCGCGTAGGTGCCCCCGCCGATGGTGTAGGCCTCGCCGTGAGCGCCCGTGTACTCATTGTAGGTGTCGAGGAGCGTGCGGACCTCGGGAGAGCTCGGGTCGGTGTAGAAGGGCGGCACGTCCCTGCCCTGCTCGTACTCGGCGCCGTGGGCGCGGGCAAGCTCGGAGAGCGCGGCGGTGATGGCCTCGCCGGTGGTCGACTTGGGGTAGCGGGAGTCGACGGTCTGCACGAAGCGGCCGCCCTCGGTACGCACGGTGCCACCGATGCAGGTGAGCGGCCCGAAGAGGCCGTCTGCGGACGCGATGCCCAGGCTCGACCCGTCGGTCGTGGCGAAGACGGCGCGCTCGAGCTCGAGGAAGTCGCGCTCGGCCCCGGCCACGAGGCCGTTGTCGAGCAGGTAGCCGACGAGCATGCCGATCGCGTTCAGCGTGCCCGCGGGCATGCTGGCGTGCCCTCCCCTGCCGTGGGCCGTGAGCTTGCAGAGGCCGTCCGCCGCGGGCTCCACGTCGATGCCCTCGGCTGCGGGGAGCTCAGCGGCATCCGCGCGCACGAGCGCGGTGGCGAGGCCCGGGATCGCGTTGCCGACGGTGCCGCCGTCGAGCTCGACGATCCTGTCGGCGACGACCCCGCTCCTGAAGGTCCCGGAGTAGAGGCCCTTCTCGCCGCAGATCAGCGGGAAGTTGGCATCGGGGGTGAAGAGGAACTCGGGCTCCGGGTAGTGGGCGAGGTAGTAGTCCACGTCGCCCATGTTGGTCTCCTCGTTGCAGCCCACGATCGCGCGCAGGGTCAGGGGCAGGCGCTCCCCGGTGCGCTCGACATGGCGCTGGAAGAAGTGGGCGGCGTAGAGCGACATCACGAGGGGACCCTTGTCGTCGAGGACGCCGCGGCCGACGAGGTAGCCGTCCTTGCGCGTGACGTGCAGGGGATCGAAGGTCCAGCCGATCCCGAGCGGCACGATGTCGGCGTGCGCGATGGTGGCGAGGTAGCGCTCCGAGGCGCCGGGCAGGTCCGCGAAGCCGATGTAGCCCTCGCAGTCGTGCGCCTCGAGGCCGAGCCTCGAGGCCACCTCGAGGCCGCGACCCAGCGCCTCGCGGGGCGCCTTGCCCCAGGGACTGCCGGGCGCCGCGCCCTCGAGGTCCTCGACGGACTCGACCTGCACGAGGTAGTCGATGTCTCTTACCGCGTCCTCCCAGACCTCGTCGACGTAGGCGTCGACCTCGGCCTTGAGCTCCTCGTCTGCCATGTCTCGCTCCTAACTGCGCGCGTGCGCGCCGCGTTGTGTCTGCACGACCCCTTAGTGTATCGTTTGGCGTCGGACTAGCAAAACGGCAGGCTGGGGGGCAGTGGCATGACGGATGCGGGCCAGGGGCGGCGAAGGGCGCCGGAGGCGCTGTGGCCCCCGCGCTTCGAGGCGGCGATCTTCGACTTCGACGGCACGATCGCGGACACGGCGGCGGTCTGGCGCGAGGTCGACCTCGCCTTCCTCGGCCAGCGCGGGCTCGAGTTCACCGACGACTACTCGCGCGCCCTGTCGGCCCTCGGCTTCGAGGCGGGCGCCCGCTACACGATCGAGCGCTTCGGGCTCAAGGAGCGGCCCGAGGACATCTGCGCCGAGTGGAACCGTATGGGAAGGGCGCTCTACCGCACCCGGGTCGCGCTGAGGCCGGGCGCCGAGGCCTACATCAGGGCACTGAGGGCGGCGCACGTCCCCTGCGCGCTCGCGACGACCAACGACCCCGACGTGCTCGACTCGATGCAGCGCGTCGACGTCTCCTCCCTCTTCGACGAGCGCGTGCACAGCGCCGACGTCGGTGCGGCGAAGGACGTCCCCACGATCTACCTCGAGGCCGCGCGGCGCCTGGGCGTCGACCCCGGCCGCTGCCTCGTCTTCGAGGACATCGTGGTCGGCGTCCTCTCCGCGCGCAGGGCGCAGATGATGACCTGCGGCGTCCTGAGCGGCGACCCCACCCAGCAGGTCGCCGAGCTTCGGCGCGTCTCCGACCTCTTCCTCAGCGACTGGCGCGACATCTACCTCGGCGGCGCGGACGCGCTCTAGGGCTGTCGGGTCCCGGCATGAAAAACCCGCGCCGTCCCGGAGGGCGGCGCGGGCGTCTTCGCGATGCTTGTCAGCTCGCTCGGAGGCTACCTAGAGCTTGCGGACGTTGGAAGCCTGGAGCTTGCCGTTCTGGCCGGTCGTGATGTCGAACTCGACAGCCTGGCCCTCGTCCAGCGTCTTGAAGCCGTCCATCTGGATCTCGCTGTAGTGGACGAACAGGTCGTCGCCACCCTCACGGGAGATGAAGCCATAGCCCTTGTCGGGGTTGAACCACTTAACAGTACCCTGTGCCATGTCGTGCCTTTCTTTCTTTTGCCCCTTCGGGGCAAAAACTCTGCGCCCGAAGGCGCGATGCCTATGACCCGTAGGCCACGGAGAATATAATACCCCTACCAACGCCCTAGTGTTTCACCAATCGATGGCCACTTTATATTTGGGAAGACGCCGTGCGATAAGGGAAATGGGTCCAAGGCGCGCCCGCCGGCGCTACTCGCCGTAGTCGCGGTCCACGTCCACGACCACCCGGTAGCCCGGGTACTCGCGCTCGAGGCGCTCCCTGATCTGGGAGCCGACCTCGGAGGCGTCCGCGACGTCGAAGTCGAGAATCACGTCGAGGGAGACGTCCTTGTCCTTGGGGTCGATGTAGATGCCGTGCACCTGCCTCACGCCGAGGTAGCTCTCGGCCAGGCCCTGGATCCTGCGCTCCATCGAGGCGAGCTCCGGCGAGCTGGTGTTCACCGCGTGGATGCCGACCGTGAGGTTGACCCCGTAGCGCTCCCGCACGAGCCGCGAGATCCTGTGGGTGAGGTCGCCGATCTCGTGGGCGGTCATGGTGTCCGGCACGCCGATGTTGAGGGTGCCGATCAGGCTCTCGGGACCGTAGTTGTGCAGCGTGAGGTCGTAGACGCCGAGGACCCCCGCCATGTCCGCCACGTCCCGCTGGATGTCGCTCCCGAAGCTCACGTCCTGGCGGGTCCCGAGCAGGCGGTTGAGGGGGCCCAGAAACATCTGGTAGCCGCTCCTCACGATGACCAGGGCGATCGCCGCGCCGAGGATTCCGTCGAGGTCGACGCCGAGCGTCATCTGCACCACGGCGGAGAAGAGCGTCGTGAGCGAGATGAGGGCGTCGAACAGGGCGTCTGCGCCGGAGGCCTCGAGCGAGTCGCTCCTCGACTCGCGCCCGACCCGCCTGAAGCCGAGGCCGAGCGCGACCTTGACCACCGTCGCCATCACGAGGACGAGGATGGTGGCGCCGTCGTACGTCGCCGGGCTCGGGCTCAGGAGCTTGCGCGCCGACTCGATGAGCGACGAAGCGCCCGCGCCCATCACGATCGCGGCGACGCCCATGGCGCTCAGGTACTCGATCCTGCCGTGTCCGAAGGGGTGCTCGCGGTCGGCGGGCTTCGCCGCCATCCGGACCCCCACTATCGTGACGACGGAGGAGGCCGCGTCGGTCAGGTTGTTGACCGCGTCGAGCACGATCGCGAGCGAGCCCGCCGCGAGGCCCACCAGGGCCTTCGCGACGACGAGGCCCACGTTGACCGCGACGCCGACGTAGCTCGTGCGGACGATCCTCCGCTCGCGGTCCGGCTGGCGCGGCGCGCCGTCGTCGGCAGAGCCCCTCGGAAACGCGCCACCAGTACCTGCCACGCCCTCCGCGCCCTCCGTGCCGGGCGAGGTGCGCCCTGGCTCCTCAGACTCGCTTGCAACCTCGCTCACGAGGCACCTCCAACCTGCGGCGGGGCCCATGCCAGCGCCAGCATCCTATTCCATCGTCACCCGGAGCTCCTCCGGGACCTCCTCCTTCGACACGTCGAAGGCCTCCGCCACGGCGTCGGCCTGCTCGTGCCTGAGCTCTGCCAGCTCGTCCTCGCCCATCTCCTCCATCACGCCCGCCAGCTGCTCGAGCGCGTAGGAGACGTAGCCGGCGACCGCGTCGCCCGTGCCCGCCAGCGTCATCATGGTGACGAGCGACTGGGGCGCGAGCGACATCGCCGTGTCCGCGTCGAGCTCGAGGAGCCCTCCGATGGCGCCCTCGACCTCCCTGACGGCCGCGGGGTCGCGGAGCTCCCGCGCCCTGGCGAGCGCGGCGCTCACCGTGCGCGCGAACTCCTGGATGAGCTCGAGGATGTAGTCGTGCTGGAGCATGGACCTCTCCCTTCCACCTCCCCGCCCCCGGCGGGGAACCATGATACGACCCCGGCCTAGCCCGCGCTGGGCGGCTCCACCCCGAGGTGCTCGAAGGCGGCCAGCGTCGCCTGGCGGCCCTGGGGCGTGCGGATGACGAGGCCCCGCTGCATGAGGTAGGGCTCGTAGACGTCCTCGAGGGTCGAGGGGTCCTCCCCCACGGCCGAGGCAATCGTCGTGAGGCCGACCGGCCTGCCCCTGAAGGTCTCGCAGAGCGCCCGCAGGATCTTCGCGTCCATCCAGTCGAGGCCCATCTCGTCGATCTCGAAGAAGGAGAGGGCCTCGGCCGCCACCTCCCAGGTGATGGCGCCGTCGGCGCGGACCTGGGCGTAGTCGCGCACGCGCTTGAGGAGGCGGTTCGCCAGCCTCGGCGTGCCCCTGCTGCGCGAGGCTATCTCCGCCGCGCCCTGCGCGTCGATGTCGACCCCCAAGATCCTCGCCGAGCGCTCGACGATGCGCGAGAGGTCGGCCACGTCGTAGTAGTCGAGGCGGTAGGAGATGCCGAAGCGGTCGCGCAGCGGGCCGGTGAGCAGGCCGGTGCGGGTCGTCGCTCCTACGAGGGTGAAGTGCGGCACGTCCAGCCTGATCGAGCGGGCGGCCGGCCCCTTGCCGATCACGATGTCGAGGAAGAAGTCCTCCATCGCGGGGTAGAGCACCTCCTCCACCTGGCGGCTCAGACGATGGATCTCGTCGACGAAGAGGACGTCGCCCTCCTCGAGGTTGGTGAGGATGGCGGCGAGGTCCCCGGTCCTGCCGATCGCGGGGCCGGAGGTCGTGTGCAGGCGGGCGCCCATCTCGTTGGCGACGACGTTGGCGAGCGTCGTCTTGCCCAGGCCGGGAGGCCCGCTGAACAGCACGTGGTCGAGGGTCTCCCCGCGGTCCTTGGCGGCGGCGATGAGGACGCGGAGGTTCTCGCGGATGCGGTCCTGGCCGATGTAGTCGACGAGGTTCGCCGGCCTCAGGCTGTGCTCGACGTCGAGGTCGTCCTCGGTGAGCTCGCCCGTGACCGACGGCGCCTCCGAGCGCCGTGCGCGGCCCCCCGCGTCCTCGAAGAGGTCGTCCTTGTCTGCCTCCCACATCTAGGCTCCCCTCCCCAGGCGCCTGAGCGCGAAGGAGACGGCGGCCTCGATGGTCGTGGCGCCCGCCTCGTCGAGCCCCTTGATGGCGAGCTCCGCCTCCTGCGGCGTGAAGCCCATCGCGAGGAGGGCCTCTGTCGTCTCGTCCGCGAGCGTGCCCGCGGCGCCGGGCGTCGAGGGGCCAGAGGCCGTGGCGGGGGCGGTGGCGGCGAGGCCGAGGAGCTCCGGGTCGCGCGCGAAGACGTCCGAGAGCTCCACGAGCAGCCGGCTCGCCTTCTTCTTGCCCACGCCGGGCACCCGCGCCATCTCGCCGGCGTCCTGCGAGACGACCACGGAGGAGAGCCCCTCGGGGGTGAACGTCGAGAGGACGGAGAGGGCGAGCTTGGGGCCCACGCCGCTGATGGCGCGGAGCTTGTCGAAGAGCGCGCGCTCCTCGCGCGAGGAGAAGCCGTAGAGCTCCATCGCGTCCTCGCGCACCACCAGGCGCGTCAGCAGGGTCACCCCCGCCTCCCCCACCTGGGGCAGCGAGCTCGCCGTGGTGGACGAGACGCCCATCTCGAAGCCGACGCCGCCGACGTCGAGCACGACGCGGCTCGGCAGCACCTCCAGGAGCGTGCCCGTGAGCTGTGCTATCACTTGGAGTTCCTCCTGCTCTGACGTGACCTCCCGAGGACGCCCCTGTCCCTGGCGCGCCCGCCCTCGCCTATGGCGACCCTCGCCGCCGTGGCCGCCGCCGTCTCCTCGCGGCGCTCGGCGGCACGCAGCTCCCGCTCCGCCCGCTCCTGCGCCGCGACCGCCACGGTCGCCGCGTCCCTCGTGATGGTGCGCGTGCGCACGAGGTTGGCGTGGCAGATGGCGGCGGCGAGAGCGTCTGCGCAGTGGTCCGGCCGCGGGTCGTGGTCGAGCGCCAGGACGTTGCGCACCATGTAGATGACCTGGCGCTTGTCCGCGCTGCCCGTCCCGACGACCGCCTGCTTGATCTGCATCGGCGTGTACTCCCCCAGGGCGAGGCCGTAGCGCGAGCAGGCCACGATGGCGGCCCCGCGCGCGTGCGCCGTGGCGATGGCCGAGCGCTGGTTCTCCCCGAAGAAGATCTTCTCGACCGCCGCGTCCGTGGGGGCATAGGTGGCGATGGCGGACTCCACCTCGTCGAAGATCCTCCCGAGGCGACGGTCCAGGGGCTCGTCCGCATCCGTCGCGACGCAGCCGTAGGCCCGCGCGCGGGCGAGCGAGCCCCGCGTCTCTATGACACCCCAGCCCGTGTGCGCGAGCCCCGGGTCTATGCCCAGGATAACCAAGGGACCACCTCCGACGTGGGCCGGGCTCCGAGGAGCGACGAACGGTTGTTCTATCCTACCACACCCCGAAGCGTACGGCTGTCAGTTCTCCGAGAAGGGCCCGCCCCAGGACAGGGGGCCGGTCGGCCCCATCCCCTGCTGGCCGCCGCCGAGGCCGTCCTCCCCGTCCCGACCGAGGCGGTCGCCGAGGTCGCCGCGGGCGAGGTCGCGAAGGAGCCCCAGGACGTCCCGCACGTCCCGGGGGCCTGCGTCCTCGTCCTCGCGGGCGTCCTCCCCCTGGGCCCCCTCCCCGCCGCCGGCGAGGTCGAGCGAGCGTGCGGTCAGCTCCTGCAGGTAGTCCATCAGCTGCCGCTCGCTCATGCGCTCGCCCTCCCCGCGGACGCGGTCGTGCCAGGCGAGCCCGAGCGGCGAGCGCGCGTCGTAGAGCGTGCGCGAGGAGACCATGAGGCAGAGGGTGCGACCGAGCCGGAAGGGCTCGCGATCGCGCAGACGACGGGCTATGGCCCGGACGACCACGGGCTCCCCGCGCTGCGCGACGACGTCCGTCAGCGGCTGCTCCCACTCGACGAGGCTCGCGAGCACGGTGTCGCACAGGGCGAGGCGCTCTGCGTCGGTCGGCGCGGCGGAGGCGAGGCCCTCCACGTCGGGCACGCGGAAGTCACGCATGGCCGCGGCCGGTATGACGGGAGAGATGGTGTTGCGCAGCCGGGCGAGCTCGAGCACGTCGGAGCGGTACACGTCCCCCAGGGGCATGAGCTGCGACGGCGTGCAGGTGCCGGGCGCGGCCTCGAGGGCGAGCGCCGTCTTGTCCTCGGCCGTGAGCGCGATGCCCGCGACCTCGCGCGCAAGCGCCGAGACGCGGACCGCGGTGAGGTCGTGGAGGAGCGCCTCGTCTCGTCCGAAGGGCACCTGCGCCCTGCTCGTGGCGACCGCCGCGGGCGCCGGGGCGGGCGCGTGCGCGATGGCCTCGGCCGCGGGGGCGTCCGCCCCCTCGCGCAGGTCCAGGTGGAGGTTGCGGGCGAGCTCGCGCGAGGCGGCCGCCCCCTCCTCCGTGACGCCCTCGGCGAGGACGGCGTGCACGTGCGTGGGACCCAGCGCGTCCGAGGCGAGGGTCGCGAGCAGGAGCGTCCCCACGCCGCCGTCCAGGGCGAGCGCGACCTCGCCGAGGTCGAGCTTGCCCAGGTAGTCGCGCAGGCCGAGCGTGAGCGCCTCCCAGAGGTACAGCGGCTTGTTGAAGACCTCGGGCGGCAGCGGCCGGGCGAGCGGGCCCTCCGCAGCCGGGTCGACCTCCGCTGTGACCACGGCCTCCTCGAAGCTCGGGGCGCAGGCGGCGAGCTGGCCCCACGGCGCGAGGACGAAGCTCGAGCCCGTATACACCTGGGTGCCGTAGCCGCCCACCGAGCCGACGCCCACGAACCACGCGTCCAGCTCGCGCGCGTCCGCCACGTAGCGCCCCTCGGTGAGGTCGGCGGCGAGCACGGAGGAGGCGTCATCGAGCGCGTAGCCAAAGCCGGCGAAGTAGACGACGGCGTCGACCTCGGGCCGCTCGTCCAGGAGGTCGTCGAGGTCATCGTAGGTGAAGGCCACGGCGAGCTCGACGCCGCCGACCTCGAGGGTGAGGGGGCCGTCGTCGGACTCGTCGTCCTCCCGCGCACCCATCCCGGCGAGGCCTGCGAGGTAGGAGGACATCCTAAGCGGCACGACGTCGCCGTCCCGGAGCAGCATGGCCTCGGGAAGCGGGTCGCCGTCCAGGTCGCACACGATCGGGGCAAGGCAGGGGCAGGCGAGGCGGGCGGAGAGGTCCGAGAGGGCCTCGGAGAGGTCGACGAGGTAGCCCTCCCTGTCGCCGTACTGGACCGGAAGCGGGCCGGTGAGCGCTGCGAGCGGGAGCAGGAGGAGGTCCGCCCCCTGGGCCGCCGCGGCCTCCGAGATGGAGACGACGCGCTCCGCGGTGCGGGCGAAGTCGCCCGCGCGCGTGTCTATCTGTGCGATCGAGAGCTTCATGGAGACCTCCAGACGCCGCTGTCCCGAAAACCCATGGTAGAAAAAGCTGCCAGCCGCGAGGCTCACGGCTGGCAGCTTCTCACGAACTTTTGACCTCGAACCTACAGGTCGGCCTTCCAGAGGCCGTGGAGGTTGCAGTACTCGTAGACCGTGACGTCGTTCGCGCCGTTGATGCAGAACTTCGCCGTGGGCTTGTCACCCGGCTTGAGGTAGCGGATGTAGAGACGGTCGTCCGCCGCGAGGGCGATCCACTGTATGTAGTGCTCCTCGAGCATCGGGTGCTCGACGGAGCCGACCGTGACGGTCAGCTTGTGGCCGTCGGTCTCAAGGACGGGCACGTGCTTCTCAGTGGCGGCGTCGGTGGAGCCGGCCTTGAGCTCCTCCATCGGCTCGCCGCAGCAGGTGGGCGTGCAGCCACCCTTGTTGACGACGGCCACAAGGTTGCCGCACTTGTTGCAACGGTAGAACGTAACCTCAGCCATGCTCTTCCTCTCTCTCCTCGTCGCGCACATGCACGACGTTAGGTATGTTCCCCCCAACGGGACCTAATATACGCGCGTCGAAGCATCTGTTACCTGTTAGGTAGCGTTTATTCCGCGAAAGGGCGGACGTCGCGCCGCGTGCGGCAGCCGGCCCCTCCCGGGGCGACGCGGCCCGGGAGGGGCCGGGTCGGGGGCGGGCACCGCGCGGGCCGAGGGGCCGAGGCGCGGAGGCCAGCTAGGTGCCAGCCCCTTACGCCAGCACGACGGACCCCTCCTTGCCGAGAAGGTCGCACACCTCCGCGCGCAGGACCATGTTGTGCGCGTCAACGCGCGTGGGCAGGGCCATCCGCAGGGTCTCGCCGGAGGCGCCCTCCACGAGGATCTCGACCCGGTCCAGGCCGACGTAGCGCGAGAAGATGGACCCGAGCTGCTCCATGCGGCCGCGGCTCAGCATCCTGCTCGGCATCATGACCTCGAAGACCTTCGGCCGGTTGGTGCGGTCGTTGAGCTCGAGCGGCTCCACCGTCGAGCAGATGATCTGGTCGCCCCGGTCGCTGCGCTCGAGCTTGCCCGACACCTTCACGAAGACGTCGCCCTGGGTCTCGCCCGTCTCCTCGTCCACCTCGCCTGCGAGCGTGGCGGCGCACTCCTTGTAGAGCTTGGGGAAGACGACCAGGGTGATCTCGCCCTCCATGTCCTCCAGGGTGACGATGGCCATCGAGTCACCGTTCTTGGTGGTCTTCTTCTGCACGGACGAGACCATGCCCGCGAGGCGGATGCTCTCCCCCTCCGGGACCTTATAGCGCGTCTGCGTGGCGCCCGTCACCGGATTGGTGTACTCCTCCGAGGCGGTGAGCTCGGAGATCTGGTAGTCGCGCGCCTTCGTCAGGGCGTACTCGTAGGGGCGCAGCGGGTGGTCGGAGACGTAGAGGCCAAGGACCTCGTGCTCCTGGGAGAGCTTGACGCTGCGGTCCCACTCGACGCCGTCGGGCTCGGGGGCCTCGTCCTCGAAGCCCGAGCCCTCGACGCCGCCGAACAGGTCGAACAGCGAGCTCTGGCCCGCAGCGCGGTCGCGCTGCCGCTTGGCGGCGGCGTCGATGATGTTGGAAGGGTTGGCCTTGTCGACGAAGTGCATGCACTGACGGCGCGTGTAGCCCGTCGAGTCGAAGGCGCCGCTCTTGATCAGCGCCTCGACCACGCGGCGGTTGGCGTCCTTGGAGTCCATCCGCTCGACGAAGTCGTGGATGTTCTTGAAGGGGCCGCCCTCCTCGCGCTCGGCCATGATCGCCTCGCCGACCGCCTCGCCCACGCCGCGGATGCCGGCGAAGCCGAAGCGGACGCCCTCGGAGGTCGCCGTGAAGTCGCGGCCGGACTCGTTGATGTCGGGCGGGAGGATCTTGATGTCCTCGTGGTGGCAGGCCGTGACGTAGTGGACGATCTTATCCGTCTTGCCCATGTAGGAGGTCAGGACCGAGGCCATGTACTCCTTGGGGAAGTAGGCCTTGAGCCAGGCGGTCTGCATGACCAGGATGGCGTAGCCCGCGGAGTGGGACTTGTTGAAGGCATAGGAGGCGAACTCCAGGACGTCATCCCAGATGCGCTGGGCGACCTCGCGCTTGTAGCCGTTGGCGACGGCGCCGTTCATCCAGTGGTCGTAGGTGGTCTCGTCCTTGCCGTCGTCCCAATGGAAGACGGTCGAGGTCAGGAGCTTGATCTTCTTCTTGGCCACGGGCTTCCTGATGCGCGAGTCCGACTCGCCGGCCGAGAAGCCGCTCATCTTGACCGAGATCTGCATGACCTGCTCCTGGTACACGATCGTACCGTAGGTCTCGTCCAGGATGTCCGACAGGCGGTCGTCGTAGAAGACGACGGGCTCGCGGCCGTTCATGCGGTTGATGTAGCTCGTCACCATGCCGGCGCCGAGGGGGCCCGGGCGGTACAGGGCGATGAGGGCCACGATCTGCTTGTACTCCTTGGGCTGCATCGCCTTGATCGTGGCGGTCATGCCGCCGGACTCCACCTGGAACACGCCCGCGGTCCTGCCGGAGCCCAGAAGCTCGTATATCTTGGGGTCGGAGAAGTCGATCTTGTCGACGTCGATGTCCACGCAGGTGGCGCCAGGCTTGACGCAGGCGCGCACCGCCTCGGGCATGCGGTCGACGTCCGTGGCATCCGGGTAGGAGGCGCGGATGTTGGCGAGCGCCTTGTTGATGACCGTGAGGGTGCGCAGGCCCAGGAAGTCCATCTTGAGCAGGCCCATGTCCGCGACCGAGTGGCCCTCGTACTGCGTGATCGTGACGTTGCCCTTGGTGTCGAGCTTGGTCGGCACGTGGTCCGTGACGGGCGTGGGCGCGATGAGCGTGGCGCAGGCGTGCACGCCCTCGCCGCGGGTCAGCCCCTCGATCGCGAGGGCCGCGTCGATGATGCGGTGGCAGTCCGCGTCCTTCTCGTAGGCCTCCTCGAAGTCCGGGGAGTACTGGTCGGGGTGCTTCTCGCCCTTGTGCAGGGCGCAGGGCAGCGAGAGCTTGGGGTCGTTGGAGAGCATCTTGGAGAGGCGCTGGCCCATGTAGACGGGGAAGCCCAGCACGCGCGCCGCGTCGTTGATGGCCTGCTTGGCCTTGATCGTGGAGTAGGTGATGACCTTGCAGACGTGGTCCTCGCCGTAGACGTCGCGCACGTGCGCGAGGACGTCCTGGAGGTGCTCGTCGTCGAAGTCCATGTCGATATCGGGCATCTCGGAGCGCTGCGGGGAGAGGAACCTCTCGAACATCAGGCCGTTCTCGAGCGGGTCGAAGTTGGTGATGTTCATCGCGTAGGCGACGATGGCGCCCGCGGCCGACCCGCGGCCCGGCCCGACGCCGATGCCGTTGTCCTTGGCCCACTGGACGTAGTCCTGGACGATGAGGAAGTAGTTGGCGAAGCCCTTGTCGCAGATGATCTTGTACTCGTACTCGAAGCGGTCCTGGACGTTGATGCCGTTGATGACGACGTTGCGCCAGTCCTCTCCGTAGCGGCGGGCCAGGCCGCGCTCGCACTCGTCGTGGAAGCGCGCCTCCGCCGTCTCCCCCGGCTTGAGCCCCGGGTACTGAGGCAGGTACATGTGCGTCCAGTCGAGCTCGTAGTCGCACTTGGCGGCGACCTCGAGGGTGTTGTCGCACGCCTCCGGGAGCCAGGAGAAGAGCTCGCGCATCTCCTCCTCGCTCTTCATGTAGAACTCGGTGCCCTCCATCCGCATGCGGGTCGTGTCGTCGAGGGTGGTCGCCTTGCCGATGCAGGAGAGGATGTCCTGCGTGGGCGCGTCCTCGCGGGTGAGGTAGTGGAAGTCGTTGGTCGCGACGAGCTTGACGTCCAGCTCGCGCGCGATCTTCACGAGGTACTCGTCGAGCTTGCGGTCGTCCCAGCCGTTGCGGAAGGTCAGGCCATGGTCCTGGACCTCCATGTAGAAGTCGTCCCCGAAGAGGCGCTTGAAGGTGCGCGCCCACGAGCGGGCCTCGTCGAAGTTGCCATCCAGGACGTTCTGCTGGATGATCCCCTGCACGCAGGCGCTCTGGCAGATGAGCCCCTCGTGGTACTCCTCCAGCATGGCGAGGGTGGTGCGCGGCTTGTAGTACATCATCTCGTGGCCGGCCGCCACCGACATGCACTTGACGAGGTTGTGGTAGCCGACCTCGTTCTTGGCGAGGAGGATCAGGTGGTAGCGGCGCTGCTTGGTGCCGCGCTCGATGCAGTCGTCCGTGATGAAGTAGGCCTCGCACCCGAAGATCGGCTTGATCTTGAGGTGCGGCCGGGAGGCGCGGACCGCCTCGAGGTCGTGGCCCGACCCCTCCCAGGCGCTGACGTCGCGCTCCCACTGGGCGTGCACGCAGTCGAAGTAGTCCGCCCCCTCCGCGTCCGGCTCGGGCTCCTCCAGCTCCCAACCCTTCTGGAAGCACTCTACGTCGTGGCGCCACTGCTTCATGTTGGCGGCGTCGTCGTTGTACTTGCGGCACTCCAGGTCGAGGTTGGGGATGCCGAACATGTACCCGTGGTCCGTCAGGGCGACGGCGGGCATCTTGAGGTCGACCGCGCGCTTCACCATGTCCGGTATGCGCGTGGCGCCATCGAGGATGGAGAAGTCCGAGTGGTTGTGAAGATGAACGAATGCCATGTGGCCTGCCTCCCGGACGCCCCGTCGGGCACCCCTCCCTAGACCGTCGGCCCCTAGGGGCCGGGGTCCCTAGGATAGCCGAGCGGACGCGCCCTTACAAGAACACCTGTACTACATCACGCCCCCTGCACAAGCGGACGGCGCGGCCCCGGACGCCTGGGGGCGTAGCGGCACACGAGCGGCCCGCCGTCCGCGCACTCCCGCTCCACGCACACGAAGGCGCAGGTCACGTCCTCGAAGCCGAGCTCGGCGAGGACGCCTGCGTAGAGGCTCGCCTGCATCTCGTGGCGCTCCCACGCCTCCTGGTCCGTGAGGTCGGCGTCGCCGGTCTTGTAGTCGACGACGAGCGCCCTGCGCCCCGCGCCGTCCGAGCACAGGAGGTCGATGGCCCCCTCGACGAACTCGCCCTGCTCGGCGCCGGGCACCCGCACGAAGAAGGGGACCTCGGCGCGCACGACGTCCCACGAGAGCGCCTCGGCGCGGACGTCGGAGCCCGCCCAGCGCGCGAGCGCCGCCTCGAGCCGGGCACACTGCGCGCGCGTGAGCCCCTGGAGGCGCTCCTGGGCGCGGACGCGCTCTGGGCCGACCTCGCCTGCGCACTCGACCATGGCCTGGGCGAGCGCGTGGAAGGCCGTGCCCAGGCTGGTCGCGCGGTCGGCGTCGAGGGTCTCGGGCCTCCCGGTCGCGTCGTCTGCGCCCTCGGGCGCGAGCCCGTCGCGCACCTGCGCGCGGTCCGCGGCCGGCCTGCGGCACCGCTCGGCGGCGGGCTCCCCCGCGACCGCCTGCGGCCGTGCGCCCGCGCCGGGGTCCACCAGCTCGACCGCAAGCACCGGGGGCACGGGGGCGCCGAGGGCCCTGAGCGACGAGTAGCTGAAGGTGCCCCTGCGCGCGCCGAGGCGCCGCGCCCGCCTGCGCGCGAGGGCGAGGCCGTCTCCGGTCGCCTCGTCGACGAGGTCGAACTCCGCGCCCTTCTCGCCCTCCTCCACGTAGCGGTCGGGGTCCCAGGCGCCCGCGCAGTCGACCTCGAGGCCGCCCGCGCCCTCCGGCGCGCTCAGCGCCACGTGGCGCACGCGCGCCGGCTCGGAGCCGCCGTAGTCGCAGCGGCTGAGTCCCGAGGGGGGCAGCGCCCCGTCGAAGAGGGCGTCCACGACGCCGGCCGCGAGCCTGGTCTTGAGCTGGCCCTTCGACCCCACCCTGACCGGCAGGCCCAGGACGCAGGCCTCGCGCGCCCGGGTGATGGCCACGTAGAGGAGGCGGGCGAGCTCGTCCTGGTCGCCCTCGCGCGACTCGAAGCAGATGAGCCTCGCCCAGTCCGAGACGCTGGTGCACTCGGAGGCGTCCGCGGGGATGACGGCGAGATCGGAGGCGGTGACGCCGGGCGGCACCATCGTCGCCAGCACCCGCCCAGCGCGGTTCTCGCAGGTGACGCCCGCCACGCCCGACGAGCCCTCCGAGCCCCAGCACTCGGCGACGGCCACGAGGGGGAACTCCAGGCCCTTGGAGGCGTGCACGGTCATGACCCTCACCGCGCCCGCGCCTCCGCCCACCAGCGACGCCGGCCCCACCTTCGCGCTCTCGAGCCACAGGTCGAACTCGCGCGACGCCCTGGCCACGCCGACCCCGCGCGCGGAGGCCAGCTCGTCGGCGTAGCGGATGGCCGCCAGCACGTTCGCCGCCTTGGCGACGCCGTCGGCGCCGGCCGCCTCCAGCCGCGCGATCCAGCCGGACTCGCGCACGCAGGCGAGAAGGACCTCCCCTACACCCCAGCTCCCGAGGCGCGAGACCGCCCGCAGGAGCACCTCGCGCGCCCTCAGGAGCCGCTGGCTCGGGCGGACGCCCGGCAGGAGCTCGAGCGTCGCGAGCCCCTCGTCGAGCGGGCGCTTGTCGAGCCCACCCGCCCCCTCGCGCGAGGTCGTGGTAAGGGCGCACAGGTCGTCTGCGTCGAGGCGGAACATGTCGCCCGTGAGCACCGGGAAGAGCCCCGAGGCCGTGTCGCGCGGGCAGGCGAGCAGGTGGAGCAGGGCGGCGACGCAGGCCACCTCCTCGGTGTCGGAGAAGGTCGAGCCGCCCGTCACGACGCAGTCGAGCCCGCGCTCGCGGAGCGCGTCGAGGTAGAGGCCGACGCGCGCCATGCGGCCGAGCAGGAGCACGCAGTCGTCCGGCGAGACGCCGGCCTCCACGTAGGAGCGGATGCGGTCGGCGACGGCCTTCGCCATGACCGCGGAGCGCGCCTGCGCGTCGACGCCCTTGCCGGAGGCGCTGACCAGCTCCACGTCGATGCGCGGCTCGCCCTGGGCCGCGTAGCCGTCCGGGCGCGTTTCGCAGGGCTCGAGGCTCATGAAGCCCGGGATGAGGCCACCCCCGAGGACGCGGTCCACGAAGGAGAGCACGTCGGCGTGGCTGCGGAAGTTCTTGCTGAGGCGCACGGTCGAGCCCTCCCCGAGCGCGGCGCCCCTCTCGCGGAAGACGCTCACGTCGGCCGCGCGGAAGCGGTAGATGGACTGTTGGGCGTCGCCCACGGTCACGAGGTGGCAGGCGTCGCGGCCGCTCATGAGCTCGATCATGCGCACCTGCTGGGCATTGGTGTCCTGGAACTCGTCGACCATCACGAGGCGGAAGCGCCTCCCCATCTCGCGCGCGACGTCGGGGTGGTCGCGGAAGGCCCGCAGCGTGAGGGCGAGAAGGTCGTCGTTGTCCAGGCCGCCCACCGCGCGCTTCGCGCGCGCGTAGCGCTCGTCCACGGCGCGGGCGATCTCGACCACGTCGCGGGCGAGGGGACCTGCGGTGGCGAAGGCGCAGGCGAGGCTCGCGTCCTCCCAGGCCGCCCTGAGCTCCGCGCCCACCTCGCGCATGTCCGCCTTGCGGTAGGCGTTGCCGTTGGGCCGGGCGACCCCGGACAGCGTCTCGCGGGCGAGACGGGCGTCCCGCGCGCCGGGCGGCGCGGCGAGAAAGCCCTCGAGGGCGGCCTCGGAGGCGACCAGGGCGGCCTCCTCCTTGGCGCCCGTCTTGCTGCCGAAGGCCTTGCAGGCCCTGCCCAGCGCGAGCGCCCGCCCGACCTGCTCCGAGAGCGCGCGCAGCTCGCCCATGAGGTCGGGGGCCTCGCCCGGGAACTCGATCGAGTCGAAGCCCTCCAGGGCCGAGGCGGCCGCGTCGCGCAGGCGCGCGACCATGCCGAAGACGGTCGAGGGGCCGTCTTCGCCCGCCCTGCCCCTGAGGTCGAACTCCGCCCTCAGCTCGGGGTAGGAGCCCTCCTCGCGGATCTCGGCGAGCACCTCCTCCGTGGCCCCCTCGAGCAGCTCGCCCGCGACCGACTCGTCGAGCACCACGAAGGCGGGGTCGAGCCCCAGCTCGAAGGCGTGGGCGCGCAGGATGCGCGAGCACATCCCGTGGATCGTGCTGATCCAGGCCGAGTCGACGGCGAGCGCCTGCTCCTCGAGCCCGGCCTCGCGCAGGCGCGCGCGGATCTTCTCCTTTATCTCCTCCGCCGCCGCGTGGGTGAAGGTGATGACGAGGACCTCGTCGAGGCCCGACAGGTAGGGCCTGCCCCCCTCGCCGGAGCCGGGCGAGAGCGCGAAGGCCACCCGCTCCGCGAGCGTGGAGGACTTTCCCGAGCCCGCGCCCGCCGCCACGAAGAGCGGCCGGTCGAGGGTGCGGACGATGCGGGCCTGGTCTGGGGTGAGCTTTCTCGGCATCAGCGGATCCTCCTCGGGCAGTCCGTGACGGGGCACCACGAGCACGCCGCCTTGTCGCGCGGCTCGGCCGGTATCTCGCCGGCGAGCATGCGCCCGACCGCGTCGGCGACGCGGCCCTCGCACGCGTCGAGGAGCTCCTCGAAGCCGATGGTGCCGGGGGCGCCGCACACGAGGTGCTGGGCGCGGCGCTCGGAGGGGGCGGCGCCCATGACCTGCTCGACGGCGTTGGCGTCGAGGGCGCCGGCGATCTCGTGGTCGGCCGCCCCCGCCCCGGAGGTCGAGAGGTAGACGGCGCCCACCACCTTGAGCTCCGGCATGAGGCGGCGCACCACCTGCGCGTATATGAGCGACTGCACACGGCGGGGCAACGCGAGGGCGGCGGCCTCGGCGGGCGCCCCCTCCGGGAAGGCGTCGTACTCGCGCGAGAAGCCGGGGGCGCGCTTGTGCTTGTAGTCGATCACCACCGCCCGGCCGTGCGCGTCCACGTCCACGCGGTCGACGCTCCCCACGAAGTCGATGCCCGCGTAGGTGACGTGGGCCGACCGCGCGCTCCTGCCTCCGAAGCGCAGCTCGAAGTGGCGGGGCGAGAAGCCCTCGAGCCTCGTGGCCTCGAAGTCCATGACGGACTCGAGCTCGCCGCGGAGCCGGTCGAGCCTCAGGCCCTCGGTGGCGGTGTGCGGCACGAGGGACTGCGAGCGCAGGGTCGTCGCGCGCATGCGCTGGTGGCGCAGGTGGCGGTCGAACTCCTCGTCGACCAGACGGTGCGCGAGGTCGAGCCGCTCCGGCGCCACGCGCGCCGAGGCGACGAAGCCCACGTCCGCGAGCGCGCCCTCGAGGCCGTCCTCCTCGATTGCCGCCTCGTCCGCGAGCCCCTCCGCGACGGCGGCGCGCGCGAGCAGCTCGCGGTGGCTCACCTCGAGGACGCGGTGGGCGAAGGTGCCCGCCTGCACGTTGGAGAAGGTCGCGTCGTTGTCGCCCAGCCCGAGCCGGCGCAGGGCGAACCACTTGTACGGGCACTCGAGGTAGGACTCGATCTGCGAGGCGGAGAGCGCCGCGAGGCCGGTCTCCGCGTTCCTGGGCACGAGGATCATGTCGCGCGAGGCCTCCCCGATGGCCCCTGGCTCGCCGGGCAGCTCGCTGCCCTCGACCCCGGGGGCGCGGCCCGAGGCCGCAAGCAGCGCGCCCGGGCGCCCCTCGCCCAGCCTCCGCGCGCGGAGGGGCGAGCCCTCCGCCGGCTCGTCCCCGGGGCCGAGCCCGTAGCAGGCAAGGCACTCCGTCAGCACGACCGCCGGGTAGGTGGGGTGCGACGCGGCGTCGTTGGCCGCGCGCTCGAGCACCAGCGCACGGGAGGGCGCGGCGACGAGGGCCGCGAAGTCGCGGCGGGCGACCCTCAGCGGGTCGGTCTCCGCGTCCAGGCCGAGCTTTGAGGCGAGCGCGACGATGGCGTCGTCGGCCGGGGCGAGGGGCCAGGCGGCCGAGGTGAGGCCGGAGACGACGAGGGCGTCCACGGAGCGGGGCGCGAGGGCCGCCGCCTCCTTCACGGAGCAGACCCGCACGCGGGGGAGCCCCGGAGCCGCGGGGCCGGCGGCGACGGCGGCCCCGCCCCCGAGCTCGAGCCGCGAGGGGGCCGCCTCGTCGGAGAGGAGCTCGCCGACGAGGCCGACCAGGGTCGCGAGGGTCGTGCGGCGGGCACCGGAGCCCGCCTTGGGCGAGCAGGTGAGGCCGGCCGAGGCGAGCTCGCCGGCCGCCTCGCGCACGCGCGCGAGACAGTCCGCCGCCGAGAGGAGGCCCTCCTCGCACCCCTCGCCGGCCTCCTGCGAGGGGGCGCCGCCGGCGCGGGCGACCTCGTCGGGGTCGAGAGCGCGCCTGGCCTCGAGCTGCGCGCGGACGCCGCGCTCGAGCTCGAGGGCGGCGGTCGACAGGCGGCCCCTGAGCAGGGCCGCCGTGGCGCGGGCGACCTCGTCGGAGGTGGAGGCGCGCCTCTGGAGCTGGGCGAGGACCTGCGCGGGCGAGAGCATGCGGTTGCCGCGCCACTTCAGGTCGAGCGCGTAGGCGCGCTCCCTGGCGACCCCGGACGCGTCGGAGAGAAGGAAGTCGGTGAGCGCCCGGGGCGGCCACCACGACATGTCGCCGAGGGCGGGCACCGGGCCCTCCTCGCCCTGCTCGTCCTCCGGCCAGGAGCAGGCGAGCTCCTGGAGCTGGGCCACCTGCGCGGCGAAGCCGAGGAAGGCCCTCGTCGCGGGGAGGTCCGCCACCCGCCTTTGGACGGAGCCCTCGGCGAGAAGGCCGCGGGCGGCGAGCTTGGGCGCGAGGGCGTCCCACGTCCTCGCGGGGTCGGGGCAGGCGACGACGACGTCCGCGCAGCCCTCGGCGACGAGCCCCGTGACCTCCTGGCAGACGAGCTCCGCCTCGGCGAGTGGGCCCAGCGCGAGCGCGCACCTCACCTGCCCCTGCGGCTCCACGGGAGCGACGTCGGCGCGGAACAGGGACGCGCGCAGGCGCGAGAGCTCGTCTCCGCCGACGGGCGCGCCCGCCCCGCCGAGGGGTTCCTCGCACGCCACCTCGACTCCCGCGGCGCCGGCCTCGGAGCGAAGCGTGGCGACGAGGTCGCGCGAGACGTCAGACGCCGGGCCGGCGTCGACCGGCACGACCCAGCACACGGGGGCGGCGGCCGCCAGGCCCACCGCCAGGGCGCGCTCCGCCGCGGAGGCGGGGGCGACCCCGTTGAGGACGACGGGGACGGCCGCGGCGCCGGCCTCCTCGAGCGCCTCCGGGAGGCGCACCATCGCCTCGCTGGCCTCGACGCGGCCGCGCTCGCGCAGGGCGCAGCGGTAGGCGCCGAGCAGCGAGAGCACGGCCCTCTCGCCCCGTCCGAGCCCGGCGGCGCGCGGGTCGGCGTCGTCGACGCGGCCGTCTTTGGCGAGCGGGAGCCACGGCAGCGAGGAGGCGGCGAGGCGCGCGAGCGTCTTGACGAGGCCGGGGGTGGCGGGGAGCCCGGCGAGGTCCCCCTCGGAGGCGTCGGCCACCACGAGACGCAGAAGGACGTAGCGCTCCTGCGCGGAGACGATCGCGGAGCCGTCGCCCCAGACGCCCCAGCGCTCCTTGGCCCACAGGCCCGGCGTGGTGCACGTGACGCCGAGCGCGAGGCCCTCCTCGTCCGCGAGCGCGCGCTGCATGTCGAGCGCCTGGCCGAGCGAGGGCGCGAGGAGCGCCGCGGCCCCCGTCGAGGCGACGGCCTCCCGGAGGACCCGCGCGCAGGGCGCGGGCACGATGCCGTAGTCGTTGGTCTGGATGATGTGGAGTGTCATGCTTCCCCTCTCCTCGTGGGGGACATGCTACCCCACCGCCGGGACAAGAATGGGCGCAGCCGCGCCCCGCTGGCGACGGTGTCACCCGCGTCACGGCCGGCCGCGGCGACCGCCGCCCACCGGACCCGGCCCCCTCACTCGCCCGGCGACGCCGGCGGCGCGGCCTCGCCTGCCGCAGGTCCTTCTCCCCCCGTGGCGCCGTGCTCGCCCGCGAGGCGCGCGAGGACGAGGCGGTAGCCCCCGGCGCCGTTGTTCAGGCACTTGGACACGCGGCTCACCGTGGTCGAGCTCGCGCCGGTGCGCCTCGAGACGCTGAGGTAGGAGGCGCCCTCGCTGAGCAGGCGCGCCATCTCGAGGCGCTGCGCCAGGTCGGCGATCTCGCGCGTGGTGCAGAGGTCCAGCAGGAGCGCGCGGGCCTCGTCCGCAGACTCGAGCAGGCAGAGCGCGTCGAGGAGCCTGCTCACCTCGGCGCCTTGGGGCATGTCATCCTTGGGCATCGCGTGCACCTCCGTTCGGGACCCTGATACTTTAGCGCATTAAAGTGTCGCGTGGCGGAGAAGGACGTCTGGGGGCAGCCCGACGAGTTGCAGTTCTTTTGTGGACGCCGACGGGGCGCCCCTCCGAGGGGTAGGATACGGAACACCTGATCGTCCTTGGATGGGAGGCTCGCATGAGAGCAGTGGGGCTCTGGCTCGCGACGGCCGTCGCGGTCGCCGCCGCCGTGGCCATCGTGCCGGGGGTCACCGTCGTCGGTGGCTCGGGGGGCCTGCTCGTGCTCGCGGCCGTACTCGCCCTCGTGAACTCCTTCGTGCGGCCGGTCATGAGGCTCTTCGCCCTGCCTCTGACGGTGCTCACGCTTGGCCTGTTCCACTTCGTGGTCAACGCCCTCGCCCTCGAGCTCGCGAGCTATCTCGCGCTCGGCCTCTTCGGGTCCGGGGTGGTGCTGGGCTCGTTCGGCTCCGCGCTCGTGGCCTCGCTCGTGATCTCGCTCGTATCGTCGGTCTCGGAGGCGGTCCTCGGCCTGAGGTAGGACCCCAGCGTGCTGCGCGCCACCTTCACGATGGCCGCGGCGGCCTGCGTCGCGTTCTCCCTGCGCGCCGCCATGGTGCTGGCGAGCATGCCGTTCACGAGCTCGCGCATGACCTCCTTGGTCTCCTCGTCCATGGAACCCATGGAGACGAGCACCCTCTGGATGCCCTGCGGCGAGGAGGCGATCTCGTCGAGCTCCTGGGCGCCTCCCGCGCCGAGGACGTCGAAGAGCTCCTTGGTCACGCTCCTGCGCGTCGGGAGGTCGCGCGCCTGGATCCAGCGGTTCAGCGTCTCGTCGGAGGCCGCCGCCTCCACGTCGAGGCCGTCGGCGCGCACGAAGCCGTCCCCCATCACCTCCCAGGTCGTGGGGTCGTGCTGGAGCACGCCGAAGGCGGTGCTCCTGACGTAGGTGCGCGGCTCCCCCACGCGGTCGAAGATCTGGCCGACCACGCTGTAGGCGGGCTGGATCCTGACGAAGCGCTCGCCGAGGACCTCGCGGGGGCCTGCCGGCACGACCTCGCGGGGCAGCCCCGGCCCGTCGTTGCTGAAGGCGCGCTCGATCCTTCCGAGAAGCCCCGCCGGGCAGGCGGCGACGGCATAGGCGGCGAGGTTGCCGCCCTTGGAGTGGCCGCCCACGAAGAGCCGCCGGCCGGCGGCGCCCGGGGCCGCGAGGGCGTCCTCGAGGTAGGAGGCCGCCATCCTCTGCGCCTCCGTCACCTCGTAGGAGATCATGAAGTTCTCGCGCCAGCCGTCGAGCGAGCCGTCGGTGCCGCGGTACGCGACGTAGGTCTCGTCGCGCCCGACGTCCACCTGCAGGGCGGCGAACTGCAGGGAGCTCGCGTCGTCGGAGCGCGCCACGTAGTCGTGGGCGGAGAGGTGCGAGAACCGCTGCGACCTCGCGATCCGCTCGACCGTGGGGGGCTCGATGCGCGCGATCGAGCGCACGTAGGGCGAGAGGTCGCCGCCGGCGCGCCTGAGGAGCTCGCCCAAGGCCGCCCCGAGCGCCACGGAGCCCCCGCCGGGGCCCGGCACGATCCCGCCGAGGTCGAGGTAGGCGATGGTCGAGAGGATGAGGTTGTCGACCTCGTTCAGCGGGCGCTCGTCGAAGGAGAGGTCGCCGCGCCAGTCGAGGTAGTCGTCCATCGTGGGCATCGTGTGCCGCCTTCCGCTGGGGCCGTCTGCTACCAAAAGGCCGCCCCGAAGGGCGGCCTGGGCGTCTCGTGTGGTGTTGCGGGCCGGTCGCCCGCACCGACGGGGCCTCGCTAGACCAGGGGGCCGATGCAGGTGTACGGGCTCCACTGCCTGAGGCTGTCGACCGCGACCAGGCGCCCGTTGGCATGCAGGATCTGGCCGTTGCCGATGTAGAGGGCCACGTGGCGCTCGAAGTTGCCGCCGGGGACGTTGCCCCACCAGCAGACGACGTCGCCCGGCTGGGGGTTGGACGTCGCGTTCGCCTTGGCGAGCCCGATCTGGGTCACGCTGTAGTACTGCTCCCAGCCGCCGCCACCGATCGTGATGCCGGCCTGCGCGTAGGCGTAGCCCACGAGGCCGGAGCAGTCCCAGCCCACGCCGGGGGTGTTGCTGTGGCTGTACGGGAGGCCGAGCTGCGAGGACGCGGCAGTCACGATGGTCGCCCTCTGGGAGGCGGTCAGGCTGCCGGTGGTGGCGCTGCTCGACCCGGAGTTGGAGCCGGAGTTGCTGCTGGAGTTGGAGCTGGAACCGGAGTTGCTGCCGGAGTTCGAGCCCGAGCCGGAGTTCGAGCTGGAGCTGGAGTTAGAACCGGAGTTGGTACCGGATCCGGAGTCCGTGCCCGAGCCGGAGTTGGAGCTGGAGCCCGAGCCGCTACCGGAGCTGGAGTTGCTGCCGGAGCCCGAGTTGTCGCTGGCGCCCGAGTTGTCGCTGGCGCCGGAGCCGTTGCTCGCGTCCGAGGTCCCAGAGTCGGTGGCGGCTCCCTGCTGGCCTGCGGACTCGCCCGACGTGCCGTCCTGGAGGGAGTCCTGCGCCGCCTGGGCGGCGGCCTGGCCCTGGGCCACGGCGGCCTCGTCGGCCGCCTGGATCTGGGCCCTGAGCTCCTCGCTCAGGCCGTTCACGTAGGACTGCTGCTCGGCCTGCCTGGACGCGAGGTCGGCGGCCTCCTGCTCCTGCTGGCTCGCGAGCTGCTCCTGCTCGGCCTTCAGGGTCTCGAGCGCCGCGAGCTCGTCGTCGTACTGGCCCCTCAGGTCCTTCACGGTGTTGATGGCCGCGACGCGCTTGTCGGAGACCTGCTGCGCGTAGACCACGTTGCCGACGAAGCTCTCGAAGTCCGAGGAACCGAGCACGAGCGAGAGGAGCGTGTCGCCGCCGCCGGACTTGTAGGTGGCCGCGACGCTCTTGGCGAGCGCGTCCTGCGCCTGCTCGAGCTGCTGCTTGGTCTGCTCGGACTCCGCCTGCTTGGAGGCGTACTCCTGGTTGGTCTGGTCGAGCTGGTAGTAGGTGTCCTGGAGCTTCTCGTCCACGTCGGCGTACTTCATGGAGAGGAAGTCGAGCTGCTGTCGGGCGGCGTCCACGTCCGCCTGGGAGACTTCCGCGAGCGCGATCACCGGACTGCCCGAAGCGACGAGCGTAGCGGCGATGGCGCAGGCCGCGATTCTGGTACGGAGGGATCTCTTCATACGGTGCTTCTTCCTATGGTCAGGCACTGCCTCATGGGGCACACGCACGGATACAATCTCATAGGCGAGATGGTACCATCGTTTGCCGACAAACGCCGCATCTCCACGTCTCTGAACGGCGCGTCCGCTCGGCGCAGCCCTCGTCGAGGCCACTCGAAGGCCATTCGACACAAGAAGGCGGGGCCACCGCCCCGCAGGCGACGGCCCCGCGCGAAAGGGTCTCCGATGACGAGCGAGGGCACCCGCCGGACCTCTCGTGGCGGCCCGACGGGCGCCCGTCCTTCTCCCCTACTCCATGATTTGGCGGAACATGTCCTTGACCTGCTCCGGCGTGGCCTCGCGGGGGTTCCCGGGGTAGCAGGCGTCGGCGAGGGCGTCCGCGGCGAGCTGGTCGAGGTCGGCCTCGACGAGGCCCTTGCACGTCCTGGGGATGCCCACGTCCTCGCCGAGCTTGCGCACGGCTGCGATCGCGGCGTCCGCGGCCTGCTCGTCCGTCATGCCGGAGGTGTCGATGCCCATGGCGCGGGCGATGCCGGCCTGCTTGTGGGCGGCGACGGGCTTGTTGAACTCCATCGAGATCGGCAGCAGCATGGCGCAGGCGACGCCGTGGGGCGTGTCGTAGTGCGCGGAGAGCGTGTGCGCCATGGAGTGGTCGATGCCCAGGCCGACGTTGGAGAAGCCCATGCCCGCGACGTACTGCCCGAGCGCCATCTCCTCGCGGCCGTGGCCCGGCTTGCCGTCCTTGGCCTCCTTGACGGCGTCGCGCAGGTTGTGGGAGATGATCTCGATGGCCTTGTAGTGGAACATGTCGGAGAGCTCCCACGCGCCCTTGGTGGTGTAGCCCTCGATGGCGTGGGTGAGAGCGTCCATGCCGGTGGAGGCGGTGAGGCCCGCGGGCATGGAGGCCATCATGTCGGGGTCGACGACGGCGACCTCGGGGATGTCGTTGGTGTCGACGCAGACGAACTTGCGCTCGCGCTCCGGGTCGGTGATCACGTAGTTGATCGTGACCTCGGCTGCGGTGCCCGCCGTCGTCGGGACGGCGATGGTGAAGACGGCGTGCTTCTTCGTGTCCGCGACGCCCTCGAGGCTCTTGACGTCGGCGAACTCGGGGTTGTTGGCGATGGTGCCGATGGCCTTGGCGGTGTCCATGGCCGACCCGCCGCCGATCGCGACGATCGCGGAGGCGCCGGAGCGCTTGAACGCCTCGACGCCGTCCTGCACGTTCTTGATGGTGGGGTTGGGCTTGACCTCGTCGTAGAGGTCCCACTTGACGCCGGCCGCGTCCAGGAGGTCGGTGACCTTCTTGGTCACGCCGAACTTGACGAGGTCGGGGTCCGAGCTGACGAAGACGTGGTCGTAGCCGCGCCGCGAGAGCTCGCCCGGGATCTCCTTGATCGCGCCTGAGCCATGATACGAGATGCCGTTGAGAACGAAACGCTGAGCCATGCTGCCTCCAAGGTATGCTTCGCCTACAGTCGAACTTTTATATGTATGCCCAAACCATCCGGGCCTTATCCCCGTGAAATCGCCTATCTCAGGCATGAAAAAGACGGGCCGCGCAAGCACCGCGACCCGTCACATCCTTCGTTATCGGCATGCCGCCGGAGCCCGCCCGGGACCCCGTGCGGCCGCGCGGCCCTAGCGCCGTGCGCGCACCTGCCTGCCCGCCTCCGCCTCGCGGACCGCCCGCGGCGAGGAGCGGCGCGGACCCTGGCGGCCCTGGGGCTCGTCGCCCTCCCACTCGAGGTCGAAGAAGGTGGCCCAGGGGTCCCCGCGACGCACCTCGACGCCGTAGCGCGCGTCCGAGCGCGCCTGCTCGGCGCGCATGACGTGCATGCCGAGCACGAAAAACAGGCCGGAGAAGAGCGCCGGAGCCAGCCAGAGGAGCAGGTAGAGCACGTCCGCCGCGGACGCGAGGAAGTCGATGACGCCGAGGAGGAAGATCGCGTAGACCACGAGCGTGTGCATGAGGCCGAGCCGCCACGCCGCCCTCGAGACGCTGCGCGTGCGGCGCTGCACGACCTCGCCCATGATGAAGCCGTACGGGGTCGCGCCGATGGCGAAGGGCAGCAGGAAGAGGAAGGCCCAGTGGCCGCGCACGAGCCCGCCGGCCCCCTGGAGGAGCGGCCCGGCCGCCGATAGCGCCGCGAGGACCAGATACGAGACCCACAGCGGCATGAGCTTTCTGAACGTCTTGCCCATCTCCACCTCGCTTTGCACGTGAACACCAAGAGCATATGACAAAAGCCGGAGACAGCCGCCCGACTTTCGTCGTACGCCAAAACTATCCCGCATTTCCCCGCGGACGCACCGGACCCGGTGCGCCGGCCCCAGGCGCGCCCGCACCGCCCGAGGCCCCGCGCCCCGCCCGGCGACGCGCCCGGCGCGGTATCCTACCCAGCGTCACAGGGGCCGGACGGGCCCGGGGCCGCCGCAGACGGCGGCGGGCCAGAGCGGGAGGGCGCACATGAAGCGGATTCTCATCGTCGCGACGGGCGGCACCATCGCCTCCACGCAGGACGGCCACGGGCTGGCGCCCTCGGTCACGGGTCGCGAGCTGGCCGAGCAGGTGCCCATGATCTCGGAGCTCTGCGAGCTGGACTTCGTGCAGCCGATGAACATCGACAGCACCAACATGCGCCCCCGGGACTGGCTGCGCCTCGCCGCCCTCGTCGACGAGGCCTGGGACGACTACGACGGCTTCGTCGTCCTCCACGGCACGGACACGATGGCCTACACGGCCGCGGCCCTCTCCTACCTCGTCCAGGGAAGCGAGAAGCCCATCGTGCTGACCGGCTCCCAGCAGCCGATGGCGAGCCCCTTCACGGACGCCAAGCTCAACCTCTACCAGTCGGTCCTCTACGCCTGCGACGACGGGAGCCGCGACGTCTCCGTGGTCTTCGGCGGCAAGGCGATCGCGGGCACCCGCGCCCACAAGCAGCGCACGATGAGCTTCAACGCCTTCACGAGCACCAACTACCCCTCGCTCGCCTACATCAGGAACGACCGCATCGTCCGCGCCGCGGGCCTCGGACGCCTCGCGCCCGAGGTGCCGCGGGAGCGCCCGAAGTTCTTCGGCAGGCTGGACGGCCGGGTCATCGTGCTCAAGCTGACGCCGGGCCTCGCGCCGGGCGTCCTCGAGCTGCTCAAGCGCGACTACGACGCCCTCGTGGTCGAGACCTTCGGCATCGGCGGCATCCCCGCCTACGGCGGGGTCTGGGAGCGGTCCATCTTCGACTGGGTCGGGGGCGGGCGGACGCTCGTCGTCACGACGCAGGTGCCCGAGGAGGGCCTCGACCTCGGCGTCTACGAGGTGGGCCGGCCCTACGCCAACCACCCGGGCATCCTCAGGGGCGGCGACATGACCACCGAGGCCCTCGTCGCCAAGACGATGTGGGTCCTCGGGCAGACGCGCGACCCCGACGAGGTCGCGCGCCTCTTCTACCGGCCCGTCAACTTCGACCGCAGCGAGAGCTAGCGAGCGTCCCTACAGCGTGCGCAGGGCGTCGACGAGCGCGGTCTTGTCCGAGGTCCTCTCGTCCTTCTGCTTGATGACGCGCGCCGGGCAGCCGGCGACGACGGCGTTGGGGGGCACGTCGGAGATCACGACGGCGCCGGCCGCGACCACGGCGCCCGCGCCTACGCGGCAGCCCTCGATCACGACGGCGTTCGCCCCGATGAGCACCCCGTCCTCGATGACGACGGGGGTGGCGCTGGCGGGCTCCACCACGCCCGCGAGCACGGTGCCGGCGCCGATGTGGCACCTCTTGCCCACGATGGCGCGACCGCCCAGGACGGCACCCATGTCGATCATGGTGCCCTCCCCCACGACGGCGCCGACGTTGATCACGGCGCCCATCATGATCACGGCGTTGTCGCCTATCTCGACCCGGTCGCGGATGATGGCGCCCGGCTCGATGCGCGCGTTCACGCCCTTCACGTCGAGCAGCGGCACGCCGGAGTTCCTCCTGTCGGCCTCCACCACGAGGTCCTCGACCTTGTCCGCCGCCTCCTCGAGCACGGGCGCGAGCTCCGCCCAGTCGCAGAAGACGACCTTGCTCGCGCCGTCGCCGAAGACGTGGGCCGAGGCGGGGTAGGCGACCGAGCCCGCCTCGCGCTCCCTGACGTAGGCCTTCACGGGCGTCTTCTTGGGCGCCGTGGCGATGTAGTCGATGATTTCCTGTGCGTCCATATGTCTCCCCCAGGTCCTGCTCGTCCGCCTACTCGGCGAACATCAGCTCGTCGAAGGTGTAGAAGCCCGGCTCGCGCGCCACCAGCCGCTTCGCCGCGGCGATGGCGCCGGTGACGAAGATCTGGCGCGAGCTCGCGCGGTGCGTGAGGCAGAGCTCCTCGTCCGTGCCGAAGAGGTGCACCTCGTGGGTCCCGGCAACGGTGCCGCCGCGCAGGCTGTGCATGCCGACCTCGCCCTTCGGACGGGCGCCGACCATGCCCTGCCGCCCGTAGGCGACCGTGCGCTCGCCCGCGGGGTCGACCTCGCGCAGCAGCATCTCCGCCGTGCCGGACGGGGCGTCGGCCTTCTGGGCGTGGTGGGTCTCGACGATCTCCACGTCCCAGCCGGGCAGCGCCTCCGCCGCGAGCCTGGTCGCGTGGCGCAGCACGGCGACGCCGAGGGAGTAGTTGCCGGACCAGATCACCTGGGTGGCCTCTCCCAGGGCGCGCACCTCGGCGAGCTCCCCCTCGGAGAAGCCCGTCGTGCCCAGGAGGAGCGCCGCGCGAGAGCGACGGACGTAGGCCAGGGTGTGCGGGAGGGCGTCCCTGTTGGAGAAGTCGATGACGAGGTCGGCCGCGGGGGCCTCGCCGTCGAGCTCGGAGACGTTGGTGACGTCGTAGGTCCCCGCGAGCTCGAGGTCCTTGTCGGCCTCTATCGCCTGGGAGAGCAGCGTGCCCATGCGACCGCTGCCGACGAGGATGACCCTAGTCAACGAGACCAGCCCCCCTCATGGCCGCGACGAGCCGCTCGCGGCCCGCGTCCGAGATGGTGGTGAGCGGCAGGCGGAGCCCGGCGGGGATGAGCCCCATCAGGTTGAGGGCGGCCTTCACCGGGATGGGGTTGACCTCGCAGAAGAGGGCGTGGACGAGGTCGAGGCCGTCGAGCTGGTAGCGCAGGGCGCGCCCGGTGTCGCCCGCGAGGTAGCTCTCCACCATGTCGTGGACGACGGTGGGCTGCACGTTGGCCCACACGGAGATGACGCCCGAGCCGCCGAGCGACATGATCGGGACCACCATGTCGTCGTTGCCGCTGAAGAGCCTGAAGGTCGGCGAGACGTACTTGGCGACGCTCGTCGCGTAGGAGATGGAGCCGGAGGCCTCCTTGATGCCCATGGCCCTGGGGTGCTCGCACAGGCGCGCGACGTTGCGCTCGCTGATGGAGCAGCCCGTGCGGCTGGGGACGTTGTAGAGGATGCACGGCACGTCCACCTGGTCGAGGACGGTGGTGAAGTGGCGGTAGATGCCCTCCTCGTTGGACTTGTTGTAGTAGGGCGTGATCAGCAGCAGGCCGTCCACGCCGATCATCTGGAGGCTCCTGGCCTTGTTGAGCGACTCCTTGGTGGAGTTGGAGCCCGCGCCGCCGATGACGGGGACGCGCCCGTTCACGCGGTTGACGACGTGCTGGGCCACGGCGACGTCCTCGGCGTCGGTCATGGTCGCGGACTCCCCCGTCGTGCCCAGCACGAGGATGCCGTCGGTCTTGTTCTCGAGATGGAAGTCGACCAGGCGGTCGAGCGCGCCGAAGTCGATCTCGCCGTCCTCGGTGAACGGCGTGACCAGGGCCACGATCGAGCCCGTAAGGTCGTTGATGTCTGACATTGTCTCCCCTTTCCCTGGCGCCACGGCCAGCCGTGGCGCGCTTCCTGCCAGTCGTGCCCGCGCCGTTGGCGCTAGAGGCGCGCCAGGATGGCGCGGCCCTCGGGCGTGACGTCGAGCGTGGCGAAGTAGTCGGCCGGCGTCTCCGCGCGGCGGATGAGGCTCACCGCGCCGTCCTCGCCGAGGAGCAGCTCGGCGGAGCGGAGCCTGCCGTTGTAGTTGAACCCCATGGAGTGGCCGTGGGCCCCCGCGTCGTGGACGAAGAGCAGGTCGCCCACACCGCACTCGGGCAGCGCCCGGTCCCAGGCGAACTGGTCGCCGTTCTCGCACAGGCCGCCCGTCACGTTGTAGGTGCGAGCCGCCGGCTCGTCCTCCCTGCCCATCACGGTGACGTGGTGGTAGGCGCCGTACATCATGGGGCGCAGCAGGTTGGCCGCGCAGGCGTCCACTCCCAGGTAGTCCTTGTAGGTGCGCTTCTCGTGGATGACGCGCGTCACGAGCGCGCCCGCCGGGGCCAGGAGCCAGCGGCCGAGCTCGCTCATGACCCTGAGGTCGCCCATGCCCGCGGGCACGAGGATGCGCTCGAAGGCCTCGCGCACCCCCTCGCCGATGGCGGAGATGTCGCAGGGCCGCTGGTCGGGCTCGTAGGCGACGCCCACGCCGCCCGAGAGGTCGCAGAACGCCACGTGCACGCCGAGCCTCCCCGAGAGCTCGGCCGCGAGCGAGAAGAGCTGCTCGGCCAGGCGCGGGTAGTAGTCGTCGCCGAGGGTGTTGGAGGCGAGGAAGGCGTGGAGCCCGAAGTGCCGCACGCCCTGGGCGGCGAGCTCCTCGAAGGCGCGTTCGACCTGCTCCCTCGTCATCCCGAACTTGGAGTCCTTGGGGCTGCCGATGATGCCGTTGGCGCTCTCGAACTCGCCGCCCGGGTTGAAGCGGCAGCACACGGTCTCGGGGAAGGGGCCGACGTTGTCGCGCCAGAAGGCGAGCATGTCAAAGGAGTCGAAGTTGACGAGGGCGCCCATGTCGCGCGCGAGGCGATAGTCCTCGGCGGGGGTGTCGTTGGAGGAGAGCATGACGTCGTGGCCGGAGACGCCGCAGGCGTCCGCGAGCAGGAGCTCCGTGCCCGTCGCGCAGTCGCAGCCGCAGCCCTCCTCCGCCAGGATGGAGACGATCCTGGGGTTGGGCGTCGCCTTGACGGCGAAGTACTCCTTGAAGCCCTCGTTCCACGAGAAGGCGTCGTAGAGGGCGCGCGCCCTCTCGCGGATGAGCCTCTCGCTGTAGAGGTAGAAGGGGGTGGGGTAGCTCCGGGCGATGTCCTCGAGCTGCTCCTTCGTGACGAACGGACGCTTTGTCCCCACGCCTCCGGCCGCGGCGGCGCGCTCCGGCGCCCCTGCCTCGCCTCGTGCCATGACGCTCTCCCTCCGATCCGGCAAGCAGGCGGCTGGCTTACCTGCGAGGCTCCGGAGGGGAGTGTGGCTCGCCGTAAGATAGCGCACCTGCAGCATCCTGCAGACAGTCATGGGGGTCTTTCCCACATGCCCACCCGCACGCCGCGCCCGGCGCGCAGATTCGGCGAACCTCGCCTCCCACGGGGTCCCGGCCTGCCGGCTCGCCCGCGCTCTTCGTGCTCGCTCCTCTATCGTGCGCATCACACTACCACGCGCCGGGACAAGGCGCCAGGCGCGCCATCCGTTGGAAACACGGGCGCCACGAAGCCCACACCGGACGGCGCCTGCCCCGGGGCCGGGCGCCGCCGGCAGGCGCGGGAACGTGGCCGCCGCGCCGGGCCGCGCCTACGCGATCCGGACGAGCCGCTCGTAGACCTCGAGACCGCGCATGAGGACGGCCTCGTCGAAGTCGAAGGCGTCCGAGTGCAGGGGCGTGCCCGTGCCGGTCCCGAGCAGGAGGAAGACGCCCGGCAGGTAGCGCTGGTACCACGCGAAGTCCTCGGCGATGAGCAGGGGCTCTGCGAGCCCGACGAGGCCGGGCACGGCCGAGGCCACCAGCCCGAAGAGCGCCTCGTCGTTCGTGACCGGCGGGTAGCCCTCCGAGAAGCGGACCTCGGCCGCGCAGCCGAGGCGCGCCGCGGCCGCGGCCGCCACCTCGGGCAGCTCGCGGCGGCAGCGCTCGCCCATCGCCACGGAGAAGGTCCTCAGGCTCCCCTCCAGGCGCGTGAGGTCGCTCACCTGGTTGCGCACAGTCCCGGAGGTGGCGTGCCCGAAGCGCAGCAGGCAGGGCTCCTCCGTCCGTCGCTCGTCCATGTACGCGTAGCAGTCGAGCAGGACGTGCGCGGCCGCCTCGAGTGCGTCCCTGCCCTGCTCGGCCTTCGCGATGTGGCTCGAGACGCCGCGCACGGCGACGTCGACCTCGTTGCTGGCGGCGAGCAGCGCGCCCGGCCTGCTCGCCACCTGTCCGGCAGGGAGGTCGGGCCAGAGGTGGAAGCCGAAGATCCTGTCCACGCCGAGGCGCTCGAAGACGCCGGACTCGCAGACGACCTTGGCGCCGCCCGTGGTCTCCTCGGCCGGCTGGAAGACCACGAGCACGCTCCTGGGCAGCTCGTCCAGGTGGAGCGCCAGGTGGCGGGCCAGCCCGAGCGCCATGGCCATGTGGCCGTCGTGGCCGCAGGCGTGCATCCTGCCAGCATGCTCGCTCTGGAAGGCGACCCCGGTCCTCTCCGTGACGGGCAGGGCGTCCATGTCGGTTCGCACGGCGCAGGCCCGCTCGGTGCCGCGGTCGAAGAGGCAGCACAGGGTGGAGCGGCAGGGCGAGAAGACCCTCACGCGCGGGTCGGCCTCGAGCGGCCGGAGCTGATCCAGGACGTAGGCGAGCGTCTCGTCGAGGTCGAAGTCCAGCTCGGGGATGCGGTGCAGGTCGCGGCGGTAGCGGGTGAGCAGCTCGAGGTCGGGCTCCCTGATCTCCTCGCTCATCGGCGCTCGCCCCCCTCCGCGCGCAGCGCCCCCACGAAGCCCGCCAGGCGAGCGAGCCCCTCCTCGAGGGTCTCGCGGTCGCACGCGAAGCTCAGGCGCACGTAGCCCTCCGCGCCGAAGAACACGCCGGGGACGAGGGCGACGCCCGCCTCCAGGATCGCGCGCTCGCAGAACTCCTCGGACCCGAGGCCGAGGGCGGAGACGGACGGGAAGGCGTAGAAGGCGCCCTCGGGCTCGACGAGGGGCAGGCCCATGCGCTCGAGGGCCGCGACCGTGAGGTCGCGCCTCTCCCGGTAGGAGTCTCGCATCGGACGCACGTCCCACTCGAGCGCGCGGAGCGCAGCGTGCTGGACGAAGGCGGGCACCGAGCTCACGAGGTACTGGTGGACCTTGCTCGCCTGCGCCGCCAGCTCCGGCCGGGCCAGGAGCCACCCCAGCCGCCAGCCGGTCATGGCCCAGGGCTTGGAGAAGCTGCCCGCCACGAGCACGCGGTCGGAAAGCTCCGGGTGACGTGCGGAGAAGCGCTGGTAGGAGCTGGCATAGACGAGGCTCTCGTAGACGTCGTCGCAGATCACGAAAAGGTCGTGCTCGGCCGCGGCACAGGCCACCGCGTCGAGGCTCGCGGCGTCGAGAACGCAGCCCGTGGGGTTGTTGGGCGAGCAGAGCACGATGGCCTTGGTCCTCCCCGTGACCTTGGCCTCGAGGGCCTCGCGGCTCACCTGGAAACCGGCGGGCGCGGTGTCGAGCGCGACGGGCACGCCACGCACGAGGGTGGTCAGGGACTCGTAGAGCGAGAAGGCCGGCGTGGGGATCACGACCTCGTCCCCCGGCTCGAGGACGACCGTGAGGGCCACTGCCAGCGCCTCGGTCGCCCCGCAAGTCACGATCACTCCCTCGGAGTCGGCGACGTCGGCGGGCACGCCGCGGGCGCGCTCGCGGCGCGCGATCGCCTCCCTGAGCCAGGGGTAGCCGTTGTTGGGCGGGTAATGCGTGAGCCCGCGGTCGAGGTCGCGGGCGACCTCCACCCTCACGGGCGCCGGCGTGTCCTCCCCCGGCTCGCCGAGCGTGAGCGACACGCAACCCGGCGTGCGCGCGGCGAGCGCCGAGAAGCGGCGGATGCCCGAGAGGCGGAGCTTCTCGAGCTGAGAGTTGGTCTTCAAGGCCACATTTACCTCCCTGTTGAGACTCTGTGACGTCCCCGGTTCATCAAACGTGATAGATTATTGATGAATAGAATCAACAAGTCATCGATTGTCGGGAGGCGCCTCCCAGGAGGGCCTCCTACGTTACTCCATACACCACGCGGTGCCATGGGGTGACGCCGACGATGGTGGTTTCATCAGCTGTCAACGAAAGGGGTCTCCATGAGCGTCACGGGCTTCGCGCTCGCATACCCCCCGCAGGCACAGGGGGCACGGAGACCCACCCATCGCGCGCGACCGCTGTCGACTCCCGAAGGACGCGATAATGAGTAAGAAGATTGTTGCCTTGTACTCGCCTGGGGACGACAGGCTCGTCGTGTGGTTCGAGCCCGGAGAGATCAGGGAGCTCCACATCGCCCGGCTCCTCGAGCAGGAGGGGTGGGAGGCCGCCCGCGAGAACCCGGAGTCCCTGCCCGACGTCTCCATCATGGCGGGCGGGGTCGGGCTCGAGGCCGGCGAGGGCCTCAGGATCTACGCCGACGAGGTCTACGGGCTCAGCTCGGAGGTGGACCTCATCGAGTGCGAGAAGCAGCGCCTCATCAGCGACCTCACGGCGGCCCGCCGGGCAGCCGGCTTCTCGCAGACGCGCCTCGGCGCGGCGGCCGGCATCCACCAGCCCGTCATCTCGCGCATCGAGAGCGGCGACATCGCCCCGCAGGTGAACACCCTCTTCAAGCTCCTCGCCCCCATGGGCAAGACGCTCGCGATCGTGGACCTCGAGTAGGAGCCCGCCCGGAAGGAGGCGCGTGCGACCGCCATGGGTCGGCGGCCGCACGCCCTTCTCGCCCAGCGCCTCCTGGCGCCGGACACCTACTGTTCGAGCCTCGCGGCGAGGAGCTGGTTGAAGAGCTTGGGGTTGCCCTTGACGCCCGCGCCCTTGGAGGCCTTCATGCACTGGCCGACGAGGAAGCCCAGGACCTTCCTGTTGCCCTCGCGGTACTGCCGCACCTGGTCCGTGCAGCGCGCGAGCACCTCGTCCACGACCGGCTCGAGGGCGCCGGCGTCCGTGCTCTGGCGCATCCCGCGCTCGTCGACGACCTTCGCCGGGTCCTCGCCGGTGCCGTCGACGGCCTCGAGCACCTCGCGCGCCTGGGCGAACGTGATCGCGTCCGCCGCGAGCAGCCCGGAGACGGAGGCGACCTGCGCGGCCGTGAGCCCCTTGAAGGCGGGCAGCAGGTTCACGACGACGTTCGCCACCGTCGGGCGCACCTTGTCCTCGACGGCGGAGCAGGCCTCCTCGAAGAGCGCTGCCGTCGCGGGGTCTCCGGCGATCTGCGCCGCGTCGACGCGCTTGAGGCCCATCTCGGACACGTAGCGGTCCCTCTTGGCGTCCGGCAGCTCCGGGATGCGCGCGCGGCACCCCTCGATGAAGTCGTCCGTGAGGTCGAAGGGGGCGAGGTCCGGGTCGGGCATCATCCGGTAGTCGTCGGCCGTCTCCTTGACGCGCATCACGATGGTGCGCTTGCGGTTGGGCTCCCAGTGGCGCGTCTCCTGGTAGATGACGCCGCCCTCCTCCAGCACCTCCGCCTGGCGGCGGATCTCGTACTCGAGGCCGTCGTGGAGGCTCTTGAAGGAGTTGATGTTCTTGAGCTCCGTCTTGGTGCCCAGCCCGCGCGTGCCGCGCCGCCTGAGGCTCACGTTGCCGTCGCAGCGCATCGAGCCGCTCTCGAGCGAGCAGTCCGAGATGCCGAGGGTGCGGAATGTCTGCTGGAGCTTCTCCATGAACAGGCGGGCCTCCTCGGGCGTTCGTAGGTCGGGCTCGGTGACGAGCTCGATCAGGGGCGTGCCGCAGCGGTTGTAGTCGACGAGGGACTCGGTCGCGCTGGCGATCCTGCCCTCCTCGCCGCCCACGTGCACCATCTTGGCGGCGTCCTCCTCCATGTGGATGCGAAGGATCCTGATGGGCACGGTGTAGGAGCCGTCGTCCGCCTTGTGGACCACGACGGGGTTCGCCTCGTCGTGCGCGCTCACCGTGTCGGTCCCCGTCTCCACGCCGTCCGGGCGCTCCTTGGCGCCCTCGCCGGAGACCTCCAGGTCGAGGTGGCCGTACATGCAGAACGCGACCGGGCCCTGGGTGGTCTGGAAGTTCTTCGACATGTCAGGATAGAAGTAGTGCTTGCGGTAGAACATCGAGTGCTTCTGAATCTGGCAGTTGGTCGCCAGGCCCGCCATCACGATGCTCTGGATGGCCTTCCGGTTGGGGACCGGGAGGGCGCCCGGCATGCCGAGGCAGACGGGGCACACGTTGGTGTTGGGCGCGTCGTCGTGGCTGAGCCTGCAGTTGCAGAACATCTTCGTCTCGAGCGTGGTCAGCTCGGTGTGGACCTCCAGGCCGATGACGGCCTCCCAGTCCTCGAGCACCTCCGTAAGGCTCCTCACTAGAGCTCGCCCCCCTTCCCGGCGAAGGCGGGGGCGACCTTGCCCCTCGCGTCGAACGCGCGCTCGATGGCGCGCGCGAACCTCAGCAGCCTGCGGTCCGAGAAGGCAGGCCCCTGCAGCTGGGCGGACACGGGAAGCCCCGAGTCCTCCCCGAGACCGAGCGGGACGGAGACGCCGCCGTTGCCGGCGATGTTGTTGGAGATCGTGTACATGTCCGAGAGGTACATCTGCGTCGGGTCGGAGATCTCGCCGAAGCGGAAGGCCGTCCTCGGGGACGCCGGCATGAGAATCACGTCGCAGGCCTCGTAGGCGCGCGCGTAGTCCTGGGTGATCAGGGTCCTGACCTGCTGCGCCGGGTAGTAGTACTGGTCGTAGACGCCCGAGGCGAGCAGGTAGGCGCCGAGCATCTGGCGCCGCTTGGCCTCCTCGCCGAAGCCGTGGGCCCGCGAGAGCGCCGTCTGCTCGGCGAGCGTGGCGCAGCCCGGCTCCTGGTAGCCGTAGCGGACGCCGTCGAAGCGTGCGAGGTTCGAGAAGGCCTCGCAGGGCGCGATCACGTAGTAGGCCGAGATGGAGCTCGCCATGTTGGGGAGCTCGACCTCCACGATCCTCGCGCCCTGGTCCTCGAGGGCGCGCTCGGCGGCCTCGATCGCGTGCCTGACCTCGTCGGTCAGGCCCTCCGCCTCCATGAGAGAGGGGATCACGCCGACGGTCGCGCCCTCGATCGGGTCCTCGAGGTGCTCGAGGAAGTCGACCGAGCAGTCCTGGCTCGTGGAGTCGTACGGGTCGCGGCCGCCCGCCGTCAGGGCGCACATCGCGAGCGCGACGTCCTCGACGCTGCGGCCGAAGGGGCCGACCTGGTCGAGCGAGGAGCCGAAGGCCACGACCCCGTAGCGCGAGACCGCCCCGTAGGTGGGCTTGAGCCCCACGACGCCGCAGAAGCTCGCGGGCTGGCGGATGGAGCCGCCGGTGTCCGAGCCCAGGGCGAGGGTGACCTCGCCGGACGCGACCGAGGCGGCCGACCCGCCGGAGGAGCCGCCTGGGACGCGGGTGGTGTCCCAGGGGTTGTAGGTGCGGTGGAAGGCGGAGGACTCGGTGGAGGACCCGAACGCGAACTCGTCCATGTTCGTCTTGCCCACGGGCGTCGCGCCCGCGTCGAGCATGCGCTGTACACAGGTAGCCGTGAACTTGGAGTCGTAGTTCTCGAGCATCCTCGAGGCGCAGGTGGTCCTCGTTCCCACGAGGTGCATGTTGTCCTTGAAGGCGACGGGGACGCCCGCAAGCGGCCCCAGGGGCTCGCCCGCCGCGCGCCTGCGGTCGGTCTCGGCCGCGGCAGCCAGCGCCAGGTCGCGCGAGACCTCGAGGAAGGCCTGGACCTCGCCCTCGCGCGCGTCGATGGCGTCGAGGGAGGCCCGCGCCACCTCGGTGGCGGAGAAGCTCCCGTCCGCGACGCCGCGCGCGATCTGCGCGCTGCTCAGCTCGTCGAGGCTCGCCATCAGCGGTCACCCCCGTCGTTGCCGAGGATCGAGGGCACGCGGAAGTAGCGGTCGCGCTTGGCACCGGCGTTCGCGAGGGCCGTGTCGATGTCGAGCGCGCGCACGGAGTCGTCCACGACGTCCTCCCCCATCACGTTGGAGAGGTCCCCGATGGGATGGAAGGTGGGCTCGACACCCTCGAGGTCGTACTCGCGTATCGGCTGGAGAATCTGCACGGTCTCGTTCATGTACCGGCACATCTCCTCGAGCTCCTCGTCGTCGAGGGCGATGCGGGCGTAGTCCGCTATGCCCGCGACGTCCTGCTTGCTGAGAGCCATGGACTCTCCTCTCAGTCTTAGTCCGTAAGGTGGTTTGCAAGGGCCATTCTAGCGAATGGGCGCGCCGCGGCCGCGGCGCGCACGGAGGCGTAACGCCGACGTGACGCGCCCTGGGGCCGGGGTGCGGGCAGGCAAGTGGGTGCAGGTTCCGTCAAGTATCTTTCGCAAATGTCTTCTGACCCCCTATGTCGGCAGGACTTGCTTGCGGCTTCCTAGTCCGTGCTAACGCTCCTCTCGTCCCAGTGGTCCAGCA
>Ga0256406_1001292_pt1 | contig 41124 bp, 27 predicted proteins | sample RumenRJG_03DNA_FD_185986 | JGI IMG/M metagenome (GOLD analysis project Ga0256406, IMG submission 185986) | Bovine rumen microbial communities from Lethbridge, Alberta, Canada - RJG_03 | ecosystem: Host-associated > Mammals > Digestive system > Stomach > Rumen | place: Canada: Alberta | collected... | reverse complement strand
GCCTTCGCGCTGTACGATAGGCGCAGACAGACCGAGCCGGTCCTGATTGACCGCGATGAGCTCGGGGTTTTTGAGCAAATTGAGGCTGAATTCGGGTATCTTGGTCAGGTCGCAGCCGATGAGGAGCGGACTTGCGAGCTCGCACCACATGACCATGTGGGTGATTTCTTCGTCATGAGAGAGTGTGCGTCCGATCTCAAGCATATCCATGTCGTTGTAGTGGCCACCGCCAGCAAATGCGGAGAGATAGCGGTTCTCTCTGATGATTTTGTAGAGGCTTTGCCAATTGCTGCGGATGTCGCCTGTTGTGCGCCAAGAAGTCGCTATCTGGCTCGCCCATGTACCTGGAAATGCCCAGCGACAAATGTTGTACTGCGCGTCGGGCTTGTTGGTCTGCTTGATTGCGTTGGCGATCTTGGTATACTGCTCCTGCTCGTTGAGATTGGCGTTGCGCCCGCCACAATAGTCCACCTTGATGAAGTCAAAGTTCCAGTCGTTGAAGTACAGGTCGCAGTCTTGCTGTTCGTGTCCGTAAAATCCTACTCCGAGTCCCCAGGCGTACTTGTTGCGGGAGCCGCAGGTATTGTCTCCGGCGTCACTGTATATACCCGCCTTGAGACCTAGGCTGTGGATATAGTCGGTCAGGTATCTCATGCCGTGAGGGAAGAGCGTGGTGTTGAGACGCAAGTTGCCGTCGGCACCACGTCCGTCCCAGTAGCCGTCGTCTATGTTGATGTACTGGTAGCCCGCCTTCTTCAACCCCGTACTGACCATCGCATCAGCTTGGCCCTTGATGACCCCTTCGTTGATGTTGAGAGCAAAGGTATTCCACGAGCTCCATCCCATGGTAGGAGGCGTAACAGCTGAGTCGGACACTGTCGCGCGCTTGGATGCGGCGTTGGAGGCTAGTACGATATTTGGAACTTTGGCCGAGGCTGGTTTTACTATGAGTGCGGCTGCGACAAGTGCAATGAGCTTACAGAGATACATGTTTTTGTCTATTAAGGGGATTGTAGTATTGCAAAGTTAATGATTAGCATCGGATAACATAAACTCTCTTTTCCATTTTTATTTCTTATAAAGGAGGGCTTTCTACTTTATCCATACTTGGAGATGACTCGCTATGGACAGGTAGAAACACAACCAGACCTGACTCAAGGCTGCAAGTCGCGTGGCCTTGGTCAGGTCTGATATTGTTGAGGACAGCTGGGTCCTGCTGGCAGCAGGACCTGGGAGGAGGACTGTCAAGCTACTTGTCCGATGTCTTCTTAAAGGTGTCGGTCAGCTCGTATATCTTGCTGGAGTTAGTATTGAGCAGGATATGGCCGTCGTAGATGGAGATATCCTCGAGTTCTTCGTTGATGATGCCTTCCAGCTCGTATCGTGCTGTGACCTGATGGCTATCTGTATCATACACCCTCACGCGTGAAGGCGTCAGCGTACCCGTCTTGCCAAATCCATAGGCATACCATATTTTGCCATCCCTCATCGTGCCGCCCTGAGTGACGTAAGTGTCAAAGGGGAAGCTGACCTGATCGAGTACATCGGCGTGGGTGAGCTTCACGGTGTCGCCCTCGCTTAGCGCGGGGAGCCGAAACTTGGTGGCGATGTAGCGATTGGTCGACATCTCTCCGGTACCTGCGACAGTTGTGCGCTTGATGGCGGAGAAAGCCCACAAGGCTTTGCGCTCCTTGTCTATGACCCAGTTGGGACAGCCCCAGATGGGTTGCAGACCGTGTGCCGCATACTGACTTTGGTCCATGCAGATCGTTTGTATGAGGCGTGACTTGAAGGTGCTGTCTTGCTGGATAATGCTCTCCACATGGACATTCCATTCGTCCTGATCACCTGGTTTTCCGACAGAGACGTAGAGGGCGGGAAAGGAGGCTCCCGGTGCAGTCTCGAGGCCGAAGTTGGCGCAGTTGGAGTGGTTGCCTGCGCGTTTCGAACCCAGGTCAAATGTAGCCAGTGCCTTGCCTGTCGCTGAGCGGTAGTCGTATACCGTACATGTGCCCCCATCGGCGACGACAAAGATCAGGCTGTCACAGATATCCATGCCCTGCGAGGAGGCCTTGGCCTTGGTCATGTAGATGCTGACTGTGCAGGGCGTGCTGCGGACTGAGGCCTTGTCAGATGCCAGCACGAGGAGCCGGCCCTTTGCTGCTGGACGGGCTGCTGCAGCAAGGGCAAGCGCTACGGCTATCAGGGTGAAGAGGCGTCTCATGGCTATTCGACAGCCTTCTTAAACGGTTGGAGCGTCATTTGGCCGAGCTTCTGTATCTGCGGCACAATGGTTGTGAAGTGAGCCGAAGCGGAGTGCTTGTCCAGTGAGGGCTGATCTTTCCAGGTTTCGACAAACATGAGCTGTGTGGAGTCGGTAGCACTTTCCATGAAGTCGTATCCAATGTTGCCCGGATCTTGGAGAGAAGCCTTGACGAGGGCATTTGCAAGCTTGATGATGGCTTGGCGTTGTCCGGCACCCGTCTTGACGAAGCAGTTAAGCCGTATGATGCTGTCCTTAGCTTGGCTCAGGTCAGGCTTCATCTGATATACTTGCACGTCCATCTTGGCCAGCGACTGTATCTGCGGCACCAAGCGGGTGAAATGTTCGGATGCTGAGTGCTTGTCCAGCGACTTTTGGTCGGCCCAGGTCTCAAGGATCATCATCTTGGACGGATCCGTAGTAGAGAGCATCAGATCGTAGCTCAGGTTGCCAGAGTCCTTGAGCGAAGCGGCGACGAGCTCCTTGCTTAGGGCAATGACACTGTCACGGTTGGCCGGCGTTACCTCGATCATGCAGTTGAGACGCAGAATACTGTCAGAGTCGGCAGGAGTGGTAGCAGCAGTACCGGTACCCCCTTTAGGGGCGCATGAGACGATAGCCGCCATGGTGGCGGCAACAGCCAGAAGTAAATGTTTCATAGGTCTGTGTTTTTAAAAATATGGTTAGTTGACATTGGAGACGAGACAAGACTATTTGACCATGCGGCGAGTGAACTTGAAGCGCCACATCGCCCTCACTATAGCGTAGCTCAGCACAAAGGTGATGACAGCGCCCGAGATGAGACGGACAAAAGGCGGCAGGCTCTCTGTGTCCAGCCAGTCGTAAGCCATGTGGACTAGAGGAAAGTGGCACAGATAGACGCCAAACATCATCGCGGCAGCTCTTGAAAGCCACTGCCGCGGTCTGATACGCAGGCGCATGAAGATAAGGAAGACGCCCATGGCCTGTAGGAAGACATTGAGCCCACACATCCACCAGGGGATTTCGAGATATTGATATTCTCCGGGTGCGAGTTGGTCGACAAAGATATAGCCGAGTGATGTGCCCAGAAATCCGAGCAAGTACATCGGGATGCATATGCCCAGTGTCTTGCGCCAGCTCCACTGGGGCGGCCACTGTTTGAGATAGTAGGCGAGAAGCATGTATCCCATGAAGCCTGCCATATAGTAGAGGGAGTGAAAGACGTTCCAAGTGCATTCTCCCCATAGCGGGCCGAAACCCACTTCGCCTCCGGCGCCGACCATGGGGCCCAGGATGCGCAGGTAGGGGATAAAGAGTGTGCCCAACCAGCACAGCAGTACCATCTCGATGTCGCGCCTGGAGGCTTGGGTGAGCCAGCCGTTGACAATCGGGAGGGCGAGGTAGAGGCCGATGAGCATATAGAGGTACCAGAGGGGCGTGGTGTCGTAGTTGAAATTGAGCAGGAAGGTGGAAATCCTCGTCCCCAACGTCCCCAGCGTGTACGTCGCGGCGTCGATGCCCGGATTGCGGGTATCCTGTCCGAAATAGTGGAAGTACAGGTAGAAGACGACAGGCAAGACCACTGACCAGAAGACGAGCGGCCATGCCACCCTCCCGATCCGTTTGCGCCAGTAGCCGCCCACAGAGTATTGGCCTCGGATGGGGAGCAGCAGATAGCCCGAGATGAGGACCATGAGTACGACGCAGGGGCGCACAAAGCTCTCTGTGAAGACTCCAGTGTAGAAGCTGACCCTGTCGTTGTCAAAGGCTGCAATGTAGAAGTCGCTTGAGTGAGATACGACTACGGCAAAGATAGCCACGATGCGCAGTACATCTATCCACCCGATGTCGTCTTGCTTGATCCAGTCCATGTTTTTGATGCAGTATATCACTTGCAAAGATACCTATCTTCGGATGAAATACCTCATGCACAAGGCTACAAATTTAAATGTCAGGCCCTACTTTTCCTGAGACGCTCGGAAGAATTGGTGAGGCCTGACTCTGTCGGAACTGCATCTGTCGGACCCGATAGCGATTGCGGTCTGATCTCCTCATAGACAGCCATTTTCCTTTCGTCTCGCCGGCTTCGTATTTTGAGGACAGTATTCGTTGACCTGTCATCGGCCCGACGGCATCATGGGGCAGGCAGACTCCGCTTTTGGAGGCATATCGGGGAGACGGTCTCTGGAGTACGGATGGGAAATTAAGGTATGATAAAATGAAATTGAGATTTTTTGCAATTTCTGCCGACAATCGGAATAAAGGCACTACCTTTGCGATGCAGTAGCAGAGTGCCTGAACATGTGTGCTCCGCTGATTACCTTTAAATTGTCAGAAGATGGACAAACTCAATCAAATCATCAAGGACGACACACTGTCGCTCTACGAAATCATATCCTCAGAGCAAGGATTTCCTGCCGCCCAGGAGGATGCCACGCTGCGCCGTTTCATCGCCTCTACGCCCCAGACACGCGCGATCAGCAATGATCCGTCCATAGCAGGCACCCGCTATACGAGGAGACTGCAGGAGGCGTGTGCAAATATCTTCCGCCACTTCGATTTCGGCTTGGAGGAATTGCAGACAGTCGTAGTCAATATTCTGCGAGGCGCACTCAATTTCGGCCTGCGGGATGCGCTGACCGATGCCTACGGATGGTATCGCCACAATACGAGCTTTATTTCCGCTCAGCGTGCTCGCGAGGACTCCGATCCTGAGTCTTGGCACATCACGGAGAAGGGCTATCGCAAGATGTTCTTCCCCTCCGAGGCTTCGCTCGTCATGGGCGACGTCGTAGCTACGGGAACGAGCCTGCACTATGCTCTCAACGAGATCATCAATGCCGCCGTGACGCAGCGATGTGGCTTCCGGAGTATCGTATTCTTCACTTACGGAGGCAGCAAGGCCGAGGAGATCTTTCAGCAGATAGACTCCCGTTGTCGCGAGCTCTTCCCTGCTTACGACAAGACCTATGTCATCTATATGGAAGGCCGCTTCTTGGTACCCGACATCAATACCAAGCTCACCATACGTCTGACTGGCACCGACCTGCTGAGGGGAGGCGCCCTGATGGCTCCCGAGTTTGTCGAGTCGCAGTATGAGTCTCCAGCCTATCCGCTGGAACGCTGTGTGATCTACGACGCAGGTTCGCGTGCTTTCTGGCTTCCGGAGTATGTGGCAGATGTGATTGACTACTGGCGGCAGACCTACGATTTGGCGCGCCACGGTGTCACCTACCAGCAGCTCCTCCACGAGCGTTTTCCCGAGCTCGACGCTTCGCGCCTGGGCGAGCCCGACTTGGGACAGGTATGCTTTGAGCAGATAGACAAAATGGACAAGACTTTCAACGGATAAGACTCCAATTTATTAATACAAACCTTAATTACAATGGCAGAGCAGACGGAAAGTCGCGACTTTGAGCGACAAAGCATTCCGACCAAACACAGTAGAGGCTTCTGGTCGATGTTTGTCATCATGATGGGCTTCACATTCTTCAGTGCGAGCATGTGGGCCGGTGGCAAGCTGGGCAACGGACTCACCCTCAAACACCTTATAATGGCTATCATAGCCGGCAACCTCATCCTTGGTGCCTATACCGGATTGCTGGCGTGGATTGCCTCGCGCACCAGACTCTCGGTCCATCTGCTCTCCCACTATGTATTCGGCGACCGCGGATCATATATTCCCAGCGGCGTGCTGGCCTTCACACAGATAGGCTGGTTTGGCGTAGGCGTCGCCATGTTTGCCATACCTGCCGCCCTGGCGCTGATGGATGTGCCCGCGTTGCAGGGTACATGGCTGCTGCAAGGTACTGCGATGCATATCGGATTTGACAATGTCAATATTCCTTCGCACTTGCTCCTTACGCTGGTTATCGGTGCAGGTGTTGTGATGACCTCGTCAGCTTACTGGGGCATCAAGGCGCTCAATATCGTCAGTATAGTCGCCGTGCCGGCCATTGCCATCTTCGGCTGCTACTCGATGATACGCGCCCTCTTTTTTGACCATCCTGCTACGCTCGGTACGGCAGCCAACGGATTCGCTTACCTGAGCCACTATGTACCCACCTCGGAGATGACGATGGCCACCGCCATCACGATTGCTATCGGCTCCTTCATCTCCGGCGGTACCTGCACACCCGACTTTACTCGTTATGCCAAGTCGCCCAAGATTGGCGTCGGCACTACGGTGCTCGCTTTCTTCATCGGTAATTCCTTGATGTTCCTCTTCGGCGCAGTAGGTGCGATGGTATGGGGTAAAAACGATATCTCACTTGTCCTGCAAATGCAGGGCCTGCTCGTACCAGCCGTCTTTGTTCTCCTGCTCAATATTTGGACGACCAACGACAACGCTCTGTATACCTCAGGTCTCGGCCTGTCCAATATCACCGGCATTCCCAAGCGCTACGTCGTGATCTTTAACGGACTGCTCGGCACTGTCACCGCGCTATGGCTCTACGACAACTTCACGGGATGGCTGAATATTCTCAATACATTCATCCCGCCCGTTGGCGCCGTCCTGATTGTCGACTACGCGCTGGTCAATCATGGCCACTATCCCAAGCTTGAGGACGCCAAGTTCAGGTCTGTCAATATCTCAGCCGTCGTGGCATGGGCAGTAGGTAGTTTCGTGGCCCTTGTAGGCAACGGCAGCATCCCCGGGCTCCATAGTGATCTGCTATCCTCCGGCTTGCCTGCTATCACGGGTATACTGGTGTCGGTAGCCATCTACCTCTTGATGAAATATACTGTTGACAAGTCACGTGCAGGTGTGGCTTAGCGGCTGCTCGAGGAGAGATTCCTCTGCTGGTATGAGAGACGGAAGTGCCTGTCTCTCATCAGCATATAGATAGCAAGGCTGTACAGTCTCCGCAAGACGATGTGAGGCGGCCAAATAATTGACAATTTTAAAACCCAAACAGGCGCTATCGTAAGTCGCTGGCTTACAGATATGACCACTCGCCTTCCAATTTCGACTCCATCCGACATGGGGTGAAGAGGACGGTGAGTGGTTTGCGTTTATTATGGTGACGAAGTTGGTTGGAAGCGCTCCCTGTGAGATGAGGACGGCATGGCAGTGTGACGGACCGCCCTTCCGAGCAAGGCATAGCCGATGAGAATATACTAGCCTGTCGAGAAAGTCTCCCGAGAGGTAGATGCCTGACACTATACCGGCATCTGTCAGCATTTAGGTTGAGATTATCCGGCGCAGAGCTCTCGCAATGCAGCCTTGACCGAACGCCTGCGCTGACAGATCTCGCCGAGACGCGCAAGCCCGGTGGCTGAAAGGCACAGAGTATGACAGTATATGTAAGGGAAAACAGTCTAAAAGTCATGTTTCCGGACTGTAAATCAAAAATTTAATGAGCCAATTGCTACAGTATCCAATAAAAAACATTAATTTTGCGTGCTATTTTTGATGAAAGCAGAAACAATAAAAGCTATTTTTAGATGAATGTAATTACAAAGACGGTCCAGCTGCCTGACGGAAGGACAATCAGCATTGAGACCGGTAAAGTGGCCAAGCAGGCCGACGGCAGTGCCGTCCTGCGTCTGGGCAACACAGTGTTGCTAGCCACAGTGTGTGCAGCAAAAGACGCTGTTCCAGGCACAGACTTCATGCCTCTGCAGTGCGATTACCGCGAGCAGTACTCCGCAGCAGGTCGTTTTCCAGGTGGATTTACCAAGCGCGAAGGTCGCGCTTCTGACTACGAGATTCTGACATCCCGTCTGGTCGACCGTGTACTGCGTCCTCTCTTCCCCAGCAACTATCATGCGGAAGTTTTTGTTAATGTGATGTTGCTCTCTGCCGATGGTGTAGACATCCCCGATGCACTGGCAGGTTTTGCAGCAAGTGCTGCGCTTGCATGTTCCGATATTCCCATCGAAGCCCCCATCTCTGAGGTTCGCGTAGCCCGTATCAACGGAGAGTATGTCGTAGATCCGACGCGCGAGCAGATGAAAGACGCCGACATGGATATCATGGTGGGCGCCACGGAGGAGAATATCATGATGGTAGAAGGCGAGATGAATGAGGTCAGCGAGCAAGACTTGTTGCAGGCCCTCAAGGTCGCCCACGAGGCCATCAAGCCGCAGTGCCGTCTGCAGAAGGAGCTCAGCAAGGAGCTCGGTACGGACGTAAAGCGCGAGTACTGCCACGAGGTCAACGACGAGGAGCTGCGCGAGCAAGTCAAGAAGGAGTGCTACCAGAAGGCTTACGACTTCTCTGCCAGCGGCTGCGCCGACAAGCATCTGCGCGAGGACACCTTTACTCAGATCCGCGAGGATTTCAAGGTCGCCTACGCTGCTCAGCATACTGACCTCACTCCTGAGGAGCTCGAGGAGAAGAATGCACTGATTGACCGCTATTATAATGATGTGGAGCGCGACGCTATGCGCCGCTGCGTGCTTGACGAGGGCAAGCGTCTTGACGGACGTAAGACCACGGATATCCGCCCCATATGGTGCGAAGTAAGTCCTCTGCCCACGCCTCACGGATCTGCCATCTTTACGCGTGGCGAGACTCAGGCTCTCGGCACCGTCACCCTCGGTACCAAGCTCGATGAGAAGCTCGTCGACGATGTACTGGATAAGAGCTCAATGAGATTTCTTCTGCACTACAATTTTCCGCCCTTCTGCACAGGCGAAGCCAAGGCTCAGCGTGGTGTAGGCCGTCGTGAGATTGGCCACGGACATCTCGCTTGGCGTGCCCTCAAGGGCCAGATTCCTGCTGATTTCCCCTACACAGTACGTGTCGTCAGCCAGATACTGGAGTCCAATGGCTCCTCCTCTATGGCCACTGTCTGCGCCGGTACACTCGCCCTCATGGACGCCGGTGTGCCCATCAAGAATCCTGTTGCCGGTATCGCAATGGGTCTGATCAAGAACCCCGGAGAGGACAAGTACGCTATCCTCAGCGATATCCTGGGTGACGAGGATCACCTCGGAGATATGGATTTCAAGACTACAGGTACCAAGAATGGTCTGACCGCTACCCAGATGGATATCAAGTGCGACGGTCTCTCTTACGAGATACTCGAGGAAGCACTGATGCAGGCCAAGGCCGGCCGTGAGTATATCCTGGGCAAGCTCACCGATACTATCGCCGAGCCGCGTCCCGACCTGAAGCCCAATGTACCTCGTATCGTCGAGTTTACGATACCCAAGGAGTTTATCGGTGCTGTCATTGGCCCTGGCGGCAAGATTATCCAGGGTATGCAGGAAGAGACGGGAGCTACGATTACCATTGACGAAGCCGATGGTGTTGGCAAGGTACAGGTATGTGCGCCTGACAAGGCTGCTACCGACGCTGCCGTAGCTAAGATCCGCGCTATCGCCGCTGTGCCCGAAGTTGGCTCTACCTATGACGCCAAGGTCGTAAGCATCATGCCTTATGGTTGCTTCGTAGAGTTTATGCCGGGACGTGAGGGACTCCTTCATATCAGCGAGATTGCCTGGAAGCACCTCGACACCGTTGAGGAAGCCGGTATCAAGGAAGGAGACAACATCACCGTCAAACTGCTCGACATAGACGAGAAGACAGGCAAGTATCGCTTGAGCCACCGCGTCTTGATCGACAAACCGGCCGACTATGTGGAGCGTCCGCGTCGCCAGCGCCAGCCGCGTCGTGAGGGTGCCGGACAGCGTCCCCGCTATCAGGGCAACCGCCGTCAGGAGGATCAGAGCGAGGATGACAACCAAGAGTAAGCACTTGCTTCATTTTTGAATTTATATTAGTTCGGGGCGGATGCCATTAGGCGTCCGCCCTTTTTTTGTCTTGGCCGAAAATCTGTAGAGACAAGTCCTTCTTCGCCGCCGGCATACATTCAGCCAATGCCTCCTCTCTTGCGCCCATGGCCGACCGGTAGGAATACGCCTGTACTTGGAGAGTCTCTGGTCAGCGGGTCTAGCGAAGCGGGACGAGAGGTGCCCTGTACATTCTTTTCGCGGCCCGCCTTTGGCTGAAAATCTCGCGAACTGCGCCGGAAACTGCCCCGCGAGAACTGAGTCTGCAAGTACAGACAGCCCAATCGGATCGAGAACTTCCGGAAACGGACAAAATTTTTTTATATAAAAATGTAAGAGGATATCTCCGGCTTGTGTTCGGATGTAAGGAGTCAAAAGTCTCTCGAAAAATGCCTTTCTAACCTATTGAAATACAATGAATTGCAAACAAAAACCAACATTTTTATAACTAGCTGGCTATCAGGTGATAACAACTCGCCTTCCAGTTTAAACTACATCGGACTTAGTTTAAACTACATCCGACCTTGTAGCGCTTACAAGGCGACTTGTCATCACTACATCTGCACCTGTTTGAAGCAGTATCTCGAATTTATTATATAAAAAACTATTGGACTGTTTAGAAACCGTCGGGCGGCTATACGCTTGGAGGGTTTCTTCGGTGGCAGAGACCGAGTGCGGACCATGTCCCCTCCTCGCGCGGGATATCTTCAGCAATTACTGTCGAGCTCAGCCGGGATTTAGGAAGAGCGAGACGCCTCCTGAGGCATTGCGGGACGTAAATGCAGCAATTTTATCTTGTTTGCGGCAAATGAAAGTCCGAATGGATGCGATGTATAAGTGAAAAATTGTAATTTTGCAAGGACTTAGATGCCGCTGACAATGAATGCGTACTGGATAGGTTTCAAGACTTTTTTTAAGATTGGCTGTTTCACGATTGGAGGCGGCTACGCGATGATACCACTCATCGAGGAGGAAGTCGTCAACCGGCGCAAGTGGCTCTCCAAGGAGGACTTTCTCGATCTCATGGCGCTCTCTCAGGCGCTGCCCGGCGTCTTTGCGGTCAACTTCAGCATATATATCGGCTACAAGCTCAAGGGGCTGCCCGGTAGTATCTGTCTGGCGCTGGGGACAATCCTTCCCAGTTTCCTCATCATCCTGGCCATCGCGCTCTGCTTTCGCAACTACTCGCAGTGGCCTGCTGTGGAGGCCATATTCAAGGGCATCCGCCCGGCAGTGGTGGCCCTCATCGCACAGCCGTGTTTCCATCTCGCACGCGCCGCCCACATCAAGCTGACCAATGTGTGGCTTCCCGTTTTTGCCGCCCTGCTGATATGGCTCGGCGGAGTCTCCCCGGTGTACATCATCCTGGCTGTGGCAATTGGCGCATTCCTATACGGGCAGTTCGTTAAGCCCGGCGATGACGACAGTCACGGATCCCATTGATCCCTGTCCTAATACTTCAGTTTAGCAATCAGACATATGATATACCTGCTCCTGTTTTTCTCCTTTTTCAAGATAGGCCTCTTCGGTTTCGGAGGCGGCTATGCGATGATCTCTCTGATACAGGGGGAAGTCGTATCCAGGTATCACTGGATCAGTACGCAGGAGTTTACCGACATCGTTGCTATCAGTCAGATGACGCCCGGACCTATCGGCATCAACTCGGCGACCTATGTGGGCTACCGCGCTATCCTCAATGCCGGATACTCGCCCACGATGGCCATCCTCGGCAGTGCGACGGCTACGCTGGCCGTGGTGTTACCCTCATTCTTGCTCATGATATTGGTGATCAAGGTCTTGCAGCGATATATGCAGAGTCCCGTGACGCGTAATATCTTTGAGGCCCTTCGCCCGACCATCGTCGGACTCATCGCTGCCGCTGCGTTGCTGCTCATGACGCCCGAAAACTTCAGTAGTCCCGATGTCAATCCCTGGCAGTTCGGCATCAGCGTATTTCTCTTTGCCGCCGCCTTTGCAGGTACCCATTTCTTCAAGATCAATCCCATCCGTATGATCCTCTTCTGCGGATTTGCGGGGCTGGTCCTCTATCTATAGTCATTCCCCATCATCTAAACGCTATGAAACAAAGCATGAAGGAAATCAAGGATGAGGTCGTGAGACGCTTTAAGGCAGGCCGGTGGCAAAAGGAAGCCATCGACTATCTCTCTGATTCCCGCAAGATGAAGTCGCTCCTGGGCCTTGTGATGCATCTCTTCGGCAAGCGTGCCCTATGGCCCGTGCTCAGAGACTTGCTGCTGCTCTACTACTATGTCAAGGATATCGTCGAGGGCCGCTATCGCAACTACAATAAGGGCAAGCTCATCATCGTGGTTGGCGTACTGCTCTATGTTGTCTCGCCGCTTGACCTGATACCCGACTTCCTGGCCTTTACAGGCTTCCTCGACGACGCGGCGCTCATAGGCTACACCGTCAAGGTACTGGACGGCGAACTGGACAGATACTACAAGTGGAATAAGGCTCACCGCCGCTCCTCCGACAGCGAAGAGAGCGATGCCAAGGCCGCCGTTGCGCCGACAGCTGGCCAGGCATAAGCATCTGACAGGGGTAAGTCCGATAGCGACACCCCCTTCTCATGATATTTTCTTCTCCCCAATACGGCCTTGACAAGACAAGGACGAAGCGGATTAAAAGAACGAGGGCGAATGGACGCGCATCGGTCGGAGCTCGCCTTTGACACCTCGCTGATGAGACCTGCGTTGAGGCTTCCAGGGCTGTGATGCCGCTCTCATCGGGCAAAATAAAGGAGACCCCGCGTTGGAGGTGTGCCGAAGATATGGTAACTTTGCGCTTGCAAAAATGATATATTCCCTATGACAGACCAACTGGACCTGACCCACTTGGGCCTCTCTGAGGCTGAGGTGGCCAAGAGCCGCGCTGACCACGGCGCCAATCGCCTCACCCCTCCTAAGCGCCCCAGCCTCTGGCATCTCTATCTGGAGAAGTACCAAGACCCTATCATCAAGATCCTCCTACTGGCTGCTATCATATCACTGGGTATCGGCATCTATGAACAAGACTTCGTCGAGACCATCGGTATCGTGGTGGCCATCTTGCTGGCTACGACCATCGGCTTCTACTTTGAATGGGACGCAGCGCGCAGATTTGACGTGCTCAATGCGCTCAAGGAGGAAGACCTCGTGACAGTCGTGAGAGGAGGCAAGATCGTGCAGATAGCGCGCACGAGCCTTGTGGTAGGCGATATCGTCATCCTGCAACAGGGCGACGAAGTGCCGGCCGACGGACAATTGATCCGTGCCCGCAATATGCAGGTGGACGAGTCGAGTCTCACCGGCGAGCCCAGCACTTACAAGACTACGGATAAAGCCCACTTTGACGCCGAGGCTACCTATCCGAGCGACCGCGTGATGCGCTCATCCAAGGTATTGGACGGCTACGGCCTGATGGAGGTCACGGCTGTAGGCGATCATACAGAGATAGGGTCAGTCGCCCGCGAGGCTAGCCGCCCTGTCGAGATAGACACTCCGCTCAATAAGCAGCTCAAGCGTCTGGCCAACGTCATCACGAGAGTGGCCTTGATTGTGTCAATATGTGTCTTTGTCGCTGGCACAGCCAGAGGCATATACGATTACTTCCAGCTCTTGTCGGCCGGAGAACCGACCGACTGGATGAAGGTCGCCGAGATCGTGCTCCAATACTTCATGCTTGCGGTCACCCTGATTGTCATGGCAGTGCCTGAAGGCCTCCCGATGGCGGTCTCCCTCAGTCTGGCACTCAATATGCGCCGCATGCTCAAGACCAACAACCTGGTACGCCGCATGCACGCCTGCGAGACGATGGGCGCTGTCACGGTCATCTGTACCGACAAGACGGGTACGCTGACGCAAAACCGTATGGAGGTCGTCGAGATGCACTACGAGGCGGCGGACGAAACCCTGCTCATGGAGAATATCGCCTGCAACAGCACTGCCCACGTGATGGACGATGGACTTATTGCCGGCAATCCTACCGAAGGGGCACTTCTCAAGTGGCTGAACACGCGTGGCGAGGACTACAAGGCCTGGCGCAGCGAGGGCGAGATGCTGAGTCAGCAGCCCTTCAGCACCGAGTTGAAGTATATGGCCTCCGTCGTGCGCTCTCCCAAGCAGCACAAGACCCTGCTCTATGTCAAGGGTGCGCCCGAGATAGTCGCCTCCAAGTGTGAGCTGACCGAGGATCAGGCCGACGGCCTTGCCTTGCGTCTGCGGGGCTATCAGGCCAAGGCGATGCGTACGCTGGCCTTTGCGTGCAGGGAGGTGGATGACGAGGAGGATATCGACTGCCGGCAGCTCGTTGCCCAAGGCGGGCTCCGTCTCATCGGCGTGGCTGCCATCACAGACCCCGTGCGCGAGGAGGTACCTGCCGCTGTGGCAGCCGTACGTCGCGCCGGCATACAGATCAAGATTGTCACCGGTGACACCGCAGGCACGGCTGTCGAGATTGCCCGCCGTATTGGACTCTGGGAGGAGGGCGACGGTGAGGACAATGTCATCACCGGAAGCGAGTTTGCCCGACTCAGTGATGAGGAAGCCTCCAAGCGCCTCGCCAGCCTCAAGGTCATGGCGCGGGCAAGGCCGATGGACAAGCAGCGCCTCGTCAGCCTGCTGCAGGCACAGGGCGAGGTGGTCGCCGTGACCGGCGATGGGACCAACGACGCGCCCGCACTCAACCACGCCCAAGTGGGGCTCTCGATGGGAAGCGGTACCAGCGTGGCCAAGGAGGCCAGCGATATCACGCTGATCGACGACTCCTTTGGCAGCATCGCCACGGCGGTCATGTGGGGACGCTCGCTGTACAAAAATATACAGCGCTTCATCACCTTCCAGCTCACGATCTGTATCACCGCCCTCGTGGTGTCTATCATCGGAGCCTTTGTCGGAAGCGAAATGCCCCTGACTGTGACGCAGATACTCTGGGTCAATCTCATCATGGACACCTTTGCCTCGCTTGCCCTTTCGACGATACCGCCCGACATCAATGTCATGAAGGATAAACCGCGCAAACCGTCGGACTTCATCATCACCCGGCCGATGGCGGGTCTGATACTGGGTACTGCGGCCCTATTTGTCGTGGCACTGTGCTACATATTGGTATTCTTTGACCGCAACCAGCTCTTTGATGCATCCGAACTTACCCTCTTCTTTACCGCTTTTGTATTTGCCCAGCTATGGAACTTGCTTAATATGAAGCCTTTCCTGAGCCGGCAGAGCGCCTTCAGCCACCTCTGGGAGTGCAAGGGACTGCTCTTTGTCATGGCGGTAATCCTCGTGGGCCAATATATCATCGTGCAGCTGGGAGGCGACGTATTTCGCGTCGTACCCCTCGACTGGAAGACGTGGCTTTGCCTCCTCGCCTCTACCTCTGTCATCTTTTGGATAGGCGAGATACAGCGTGGCGTCCGCCGTCTCCTGCACCATCATCTCTCCTAAAACTATGAAACCTATACGTAATCTCCTCTTTGACTACGGAGGTGTGCTCTGCGACCTCAACTGGGACAAGATGATTGCCGCCTTTCGCGAGCTGGGTTGCAATTCGCAGGCCTTTAGCCCCGATATCATCCATGACGAGCTCTTCCGCCGCATCGACCGCGGCACCATCGGCGAAGCAGACTTTTTAGTCGGGCTGCGCAAACTGCTACACCTGCCCAACGCAACCGATACTCAACTTGTCCGGGCTTGGAACTCCCTCCTCGGGGGGATACCTGAGCAGCGTAAGGCAGCGCTGCGCCGCCTCAAGGACCGATACCGCCTCTATCTGCTCAGCAATGTCAATGAGATCCATTGGCGCTGCTGTGTAGACCAGTTCTCCGACTACCGCGGAGAGAGCATGTGGTCATGGTTCGCCCAGGTCTTTGTATCCTACAAGATGCACTTGGAGAAACCTGAGCCCGAGATATATCTGACGGTGGCGCGGCAAGCAGGCATCGAACCGGCGGAGACACTCTTCATCGATGACCATGAGGAGAATGTAGAGGGCGCCCGCGCTGTGGGATTCCAGGCCTTGCAGGCCCTGGGCGACGCCTGGATAGCTCCACTGGACCATCTGATGCAGACAGATACCCTTCAAATCCAATCATAATGAAGATTCTAAAAAGTCTGGCCGACGCCCAGCTGCCACCATGTGTGGCCACCATCGGCTTCTTTGACGGCGTGCACCTCGGCCATCAGGATCTCATCCGGCAGGTTGAGGTCGTAGCGGCCGAGCATCAGCTCCCGTCGCTCATCATTACCTTCGGACAACATCCGCGCCGCGTGCTCCGGACTGACTATCAGCCTGAGATGCTCAATACTCCCAAGGAGAAGCTCAGCCTCTTGGCCCACTGCCATCCGGACTACTGCTGCGTGCTCGACTTTGATACCCGGATGGCTGGGATGACCTCCTACGAGTTTATGGACCGCGTCCTCAAGCAGCAGCTCAACGTCCGCTACCTCGTAGTCGGCTACGACCACCACTTCGGATGCGACATGAATCATGGCTTTGAGCAGTATGCAGAATACGGCAAGGAACTTGGCATCGGCGTGATCAAGGCTAGCCAGTTCTTGCTGGACGGCAAACCGGTCAGCAGTTCGGCGATACGCTTCCTGCTCCAGGTCGGCGACGTGACACAAGCGGCCCGCCTGCTAGGCAGGTCCTATAGCGTGGAGGGCAAGGTGGTACGTGGACAAAGCTTAGGACGCAAGTTGGGATTTCCTACTGCCAATCTGGATGTCCACATGCTTCATAAGATGCTTCCTTTGGACGGAGCTTACGCTACGCTCGTCACGCTGGGAGACCGCCAGTATGCTGGCATGGCCAATATAGGCCGTCGCCCGACGGTGGAGCATGAGGGCGAGCGCACGCTGGAGGTGCATATTCTCAATTTTGCCGACGATATCTACGACCAGGATCTCCATCTGGACTTCGAACGCCGCATTAGGGCCGAGCACCGCTTCGCTTCTTACGTAGAGCTCACCGAGCAGCTGCGCAAAGACCTCCAGCGGGTAGAGCAGATCGTCGTCATCGACAGCCAGCCTCCTATGGCAGACTGATGCCATGGCGTGGCAATTGTGCCAGGGCTGAGCCGGGCAGATATGCTGTAGGATAGCCTGCTGACTCCTTCTGATACTTGCCCCACACGGCCGGACAGGCTACATGGGATACCGTCTTCCGGCCAGACAGACTTACGATACGATCATCGGCGCTCCGCTATCGGGGCGCCGATTGTCGTATGTGGCTATGGATGGTACTGAGACTGATGACTTAGGAAGTGGGACAGATCTTCTTGTCGCGGATCTCCTGCAGACTCTTGCCAGTGAGACGCCGCATAAGGCTTGACATACAATTGACAGAAGGGAAGTCCATCTCGTCAGCTATCTGTTCAAAGGGCTTGTCGGTCTCAGCTATCTCGTGCTGGGCGAGCTGCCAGCGCAATAGCTTGGCATACTCTGCAAAGCTCTTGCCCGTCTGCGCCCGCAAGATACTGTCGTAGTAGGCTTCGGAATGCCCCAAACTAAAGGCAATCTCCGAGATAGTGGGCATAGTACGACGACGGGGGAGGGGAGAGTGGAGGTAGCGGAGGAGCATGGAGCGCCCATGGACGATGAGCGGAGCTTCGGCATCGTGTCGGGTGACAAACTGGCGGACGTAGAAGCGCTGGGTATAGTTGAGCAATAGATCTATGATATTGCAAATAAGAGGCTTGCTGAAGTCGTCGATACCCCAGAGGAGTTCTTTCTTAAGGTCGGTGAGACAGCCTTGGAGTACATGTTGCTCCTTGCTTGAGAGATGAAGCGCCTCTTGAGGACGGTAGCCAAAGAAAGGATAGCTGCTGATATGGCTGCCGAGTGCAGTGCCCTGAACGAGAGTCGGGTGGAAGACGAGCAATTGTCCACTTGTGGGATACTCATGGAGCATACTCAGGTCGACGACTTCCCCCGGCCGGTAGAGGACCACCGTACCCGCCGTGAAGTCACAGGACGTGCGCCCCAAGCCTGTATAGCTGGAGGGGAGCTTGAGTGTCAAGATGCAGTAGCACTCTGTGCGCAGCGTGCGGGCATCCTCGCTGTGGGTCAGAGGAATGAGACTCACGAGGGGATGAAGCACTTTGCGACAAAAGAGCTTGTTACATCTGGGTACGGTGTCGACTTGGATGGGCTTGGTGTGCATGATAGGGGGCTGGACTATATGGCGGTCTTGCGAAATTCAGAGGGAGACTTGCCCACGTTGCGCTTGAAGTAGCGGTTGAAGTGTTGGCTGTAGGCGAAGCCTAAGTCATACGAGATTTCTGAGATGGTCTTGTCGGTGCCGAGCAGGTCCTCTTTGGCCAGGTCTATGATCTTGCTTTGTATGTACTCTTGAGGCGAACGCCCGGTCTCCTTCTTGATAAGGTCGCCGAAGTAATTGGGACTAAGGAAGCACTGCTCGGCAAAGTGCTTGACACTGGGCAGACCTTCCCGACGGGCATTTCCCTCCTCAAAGTAGTCATTGAGCAGGGACTCAAACTTGCCGAGTATGCCCTGGTCGGCGTCATGACGGGTGACAAACTGACGCTCGTAGAAGCGCATGCAGTAGTCGAGCAGCAACTCTATGTTGCGGCAGATAAGTTTTTTTGTATGACTGTCAATGGGGTGGTCGAGCTCTTGTGAGATCTTGTCAAGACAATCTTGATAGATGGCTTTTTCATCTTCACTCAAATGGAGCGCTTCGCGCGAGTTGTAGCTGAAAAATCTGTACTGATTGATGGTGCGTCCGAGGTCGGTACCCTTGATCAGGTCGGGATGAAAGAGCAGTCCGAGAGCCTTAGGCTTGTAGCCTGGCTCATGGTGGACAGTGATGACCTGGCCGGGCGCAAAGCTGGTCACGGTGCCCTCCTGGTAGTCGTAGGGCATACGACCATAGGTGATGTCACCACAATGTGTCTGCTTGAGAAAGAGAGCATAGACCCCGTAACGGTAGGTGACCTCCCCTTGGAGTGGGGCGGCAGCGCTCTTACTTAGGTCTGCGATGGTAACGAGGGGGTGACGGGTCTCGATGCCATAGGCTTTGTTGTAAGCATCGATAGAGTCCAACTTGATGATTTCTGCCATGTGTCTTATAGATTTTAGAGAGAAGAGAATGTGTACTGCGGTCCTGTAGTAGGGTGGCCCAGGGTGTACTCACCGATAATGCAAAGGTAGTATGGTGGGAGGGCCACTTGGGGTATATAGATTACGGACTTGATTAACTGTTTTACGGATTGTACCCTGTGCCCTTCATGCTTGAGTCGGGGGTGACGGAGTCGGAGTCTCCACCGGCAGGGTGGGGACGGTGGGCATCGTGGTAGCGTATGTTGCGCGGATGGTGGAGCAGTATCTCCTCGCGTAAGCGGCTGCGGTCGACGTGGGTATAGATTTCGGTCGTCGTGATGCTCTCGTGACCGAGCATAGCCTGTATCATGCGCAAGTCGGCGCCGCCCTCGAGCAGGTGGGTGGCGAAGGAGTGACGCAGGGTGTGAGGGCTGATGTCCTTGTGGATACCCGCTCGCTCTGCAAGCTCCTTGATGAGATGAAAGACCATGATGCGGCCGATATTCTTGGTCTTGCGGCGCACGGTGATAAAGACGTAGTCCTGATACTCTGGCGGTATGTCCCATGTATTGCGGTCGAGGAAGTAGTTGCGCAGGCACTCGATGGCACGCTTTGAGATGGGTACGAGCCGCTCTTTGCTCCCCTTGCCCGTGACTCTGATGAAGTGCTCGTCGAGATAGAGGTCCGTCAACTTGAGCTCGCAGAGTTCGCTGACGCGGAGGCCGCAGCTGTAGAGCGTCTCCACGATGGCCAGATTGCGCTGGCCGTCGCGCCGGCTCAGGTCAATGGCGGCTTCCATGCGGTCGATTTCGTCCACCGTCAGCACCGAAGGCAGACGTCTGCCTATCTTGGGCGTGACAAGGAGTTCGGCGGGGTCTTGCTCCATCATGTGCTCCAGATAGAGGAAACGGTAGAAGGAGCGCACGCCGCTGAGGATGCGTGCCTGGCTACGGGCTTCTATGCCGATATGATAGAGGCCCGAAGAGAAGTCTCGCAGATCCTGCAGCTTGGCATCCTGAGGACGCAGGTCGCGGCCGGCGAGGAAGGAGAGCAGCTTACCCAAATCTTGCATATAGGCCTCGACGGTGTTAGGGGAGAGCGACTTCTCCAGCTGCAGGTAGACCGCATAGTGGTGGCACAGCGAATCCAGCTCCTCGCTACGCACGCTGCGGAGGCCTCGGGAGAGCGTCATGTTGCCACCAGAGTCAATCTTTTTTACTTTTTCCGCTGCTTTGGACATAAAAATACCTAACTTTGCCCGTAGCAAATGTACGAAAAAATCATCAGCCATGGCGAAAATACAGATTATAAACGGGCCCAACCTCAATCTGCTCGGCACGCGGGAGCCTGATATCTATGGTAATAATTCGTTTGAGTCTTATCTGGAAGGGCTCAGGGAGGACTATCCTGACATCGAGATCGGATACTATCAGAGCAATGTCGAGGGCCTGCTCATTGACAAGCTGCAGGAAGTAGGATTTGACTGGGATGGCATCATCCTCAATGCGGGAGCCTATACCCATACGTCCATAGCTCTGCAGGACTGTATCCGATCACTCAAGGCGCCGGTCGTCGAGGTACATATCTCCAATGTCTTCCAGCGTGAAGACTATCGCCACCATTCCTATCTCTCTCCCGCCTGCAAGGGAGTGATATGCGGTTTCGGGCTGGACTCTTACCGCCTGGCGCTCGAAGCCTTGATCCACTGATTGCTTATGCTTGAGTCGTACATACAGGCCCATATCTCGCCCGAACACCCCTACCTCCATCGTCTCTACCGAGAGAGCAATCTCTACTTGGTCCGCGCCCACATGGTGTCAGGGCACATACAGGGGGTGCTGCTGCGCCTCCTGATGGAGATTATCTGTCCGCGTGAAGTCCTCGAGATAGGCACTTATACCGGCTACTCGGCGCTGAGTATGGCGTCGGGGCTGACGGGCAACGGCCGCATTCTGACCTATGAGATCAATGATGAGATGGAGGACTTCACACGCCCCCGCATCGAGCAATCGCCTTGGGCGGAGCGTGTCGACTTCTGCATAGGCGATGTATTGACAGACTTACCCGATGAAGTCAAGCAGGGGCGGCGGAGATTTGATTTCGTCTTCATCGACGGCAACAAGAGGCAGTACGTGGAGTACTACCAGCTCGCGCTGCAGTATCTGACTCCCCACGGTCTCATCCTCGCCGACAATACACTGTGGGACGGCCATGTCGTCGACAGTGCCTATGATGGCGACCCGCAGACCGAGGGTATACGCCGTTTCAATGACTTGGTGGCCAGTGACCCCCGTGTGGATAAGGTTATCCTCCCTCTGCGTGACGGCTTGACGCTGATACGCAAATTGTAATCCTTTCCCGCCTTTTTATTCTCTCCTTCGCTTTTTAAAATACTTATTTTTATATAATAGTACCTCCGGACAGTCATGATGACCCTGCCTCTCGGTAGTTCCCTACTGTCTCGGCATGGTCCGTATGTTTGGCAGTGAAACAGCCCAAGTGGGACATACCCAAGACAAGGGCCGGTCTATTTACAACAAGGTCTGATGTAGTTTCACCTTGGGGCTAATGTAAGTGGAGTGAGGCCTGACACAGGTGAGATGAGACTGGATAGGGTAGAGCGTAAGGGCCGAATATATTGTACGAATTCCGGCGGCATATAAATCTCATCCGATAGGCGTAGCATAAGCCCTGACGTTGGCCTTGATGAAACGCTCTCAGGCTTCGGCGCCCCGCGACAGCTCGCAGGGGAGGGTGGATGTAATCCCCGTAGGTGCCGGATGGGCCTCTTGCGTAGGGCGGGTGTGTTTGCGATGGACAGTCCATATCTGACTACACTCTGATGGTAGCGTCATAGAGCCTGTCAATATATGGAGAGGACAGAAGTCATGTCATTGCCGGAGTATAGGACGATGCCTATACTTCCGGTGGAGTATGGACGGGAGGGCTCCTTGTCGGCATACTTATCGTGATGTCTGATGGCAGACAGATTATGCCTCTTGTTAGTTGGGCTCCTGATATGATAGAGCAAGGGAATCGTCTTGACAGAAGATTTTATGACTTTTATACATTACGTCCCCGGAAGAGTGTAAATCTAATTAGGCATTATAAGATGTGAGTATTTATAATTTATATAGCATTTTTTGCTACTGCTGGAAGGAGTAGATAATCTTTCAACTTTTTTCGGCAAAAAAGTAGAAGCATTAATTAATTTTTGGACGAAATCTGAATTTTTAAGGGTAAAAATTTGGAGGAATCAAAAAATGATACTAAGTTTGCCACGTTTACTAATATTAAAAAAGCGTAAGCTATGAGAAAATTATTATCTTTTTTAGCATGTCTGTTGTGCGCTTTAGGTATCGGACAGTCTGTGACGGCTCAGACGAGATGGGCTGTGACCGACTCAATTGTACCTGACGGTTACTACAGGCTTGTAATCAGAAACGGCTACAGTACAGCCAACAAGGTCAAGTCGACATTTGACTGGGCGGCCTACATGGAGTATGATACCGGTAAAGGTACCTGGGACATCGGTGCCAAGGAATTGGCTACTGTTACAGACGATGACCTCACGTCAATATGGCACCTTACCAAAGCCGGTATGAAGGATGGTCATCAGACCTACCATCTTAAGAACTGTGGCCCTCAGCCCTTCACCTATGTTTTCCCTCACCAGATCGTGATTGGAAACGCCTCGTATATTTACGGAACAGGCGTTGAGCAGGACAGTGTCTATCTCTACAAGATGGCCTACGGATCTTCCGGTAAGGCCACAAGTTATACGCAGGTGCTCGACCGTGAGGATACCGCGCCTGCCGGAGCTGTGTTTATCTACAACACTAGCAGTAAGAGTAAATGGCGTCTCGGTGACGACTGGCGCATCAAGCTGAACAACAAGGACGGCTTGGGCAATGCTTCCTTCGAACTCGTTCCCGTCGATCTCGGAACGAGAGCCGGCTGGATGAAACTCAATGAAGCCCTGACCGACATCAAGGGCTACAACTATCAGGAGGGTGAGAACCCCGGCTACGTCTCCGCCACCAACAACGGCACCTACCTCGCCCTGATGGACCTCATCGACGAGGCCAGCGACCTCGCTGACGCCGGTGGTTCCGATGCAGAGTACACAGAGATGGTAGCAAAGCTTGAAAAAGCTCGTAAGGCCATGCTTCCCTACGTAGTCACACTTGACGACGGCTACTTTGGTATCAAGGACCACTATACTTCTCCTTACCCCGCCGGCGGTGCCAAGTGGATGGTGCCTCTCAACGACCTCGCCTATCGCCAGAGCTGGTCATCATCAGGGACTATGCCCAATGACAACCTGGACTCTACCCGCAGACAAAACAACTTCTTCGCCTGGCTGGCCAATCCTTGGCTCTGCGGTTACGACTATCTGAGCGATGCCACGGGAGCTGATATTGCGCAGCAGTTTATCTGGCACGTCAAGAAGCAGGCCGACGGCAGCTATACCATCAAGAACTGCGCCGAGTCGAGCTATGCAGGCGACTCCACGTATTTTGTACCTCAGGTAGTGCTGCATACATCTGAGCCTGTCTATGACGGCCGCAACTATCAGGGACATATCCAGATGACGGGTACGCCCAAGTCGACCTACAGATTGCAGTACGTGAGCGAGAACAGCTTCCGTATTTTCTCCAACCGCAACCCCTTCTACTTCAACCAGGGTATTCAGCATCTTAATACGACCAACCCGACCAACTCCATAACCTACGCTCTGTGGGACTTCGTCAAGATTCCCGAGAGCCGTATCACGGCCAAGTTTAAGCTCAACGAGGCTATCACCGACGCCGCCGGCTTGCTCGTAGACTGGATACCGGGCACCAACCCCGGCTACTTGAAGACTTCTCTGGCCGCGCCTTTGCAGGAGGCCATCGCAGATGCACGTGCCGTATACGCCAAGGACGGCGCATCGGATGCCGAGTACACGGCAGCCGCTACGGCAGTGACAGCAGCATACAATACGCTGAAGGCACAGCTGACGGATACTGCAGCTGCCCTCAACCCCATTGAGGAAGGCTACTACTACTTGAACAACAGCGACCGCCCGTTCCATCTCCTTCAGGGCGACTCCCTGTCCCGCGGTATCTATGGCAGTGCGGACGGCAATGTATATTGGGCCAACGACCTCGAGTCCAACCGCAACAACCCGGATTACGTCTGGAAGATCACCCCGCTGGGTGACGATAAGTACACGGTACAGAATGTTGGTCTCGGCAAGTACATCGGCGACGGTGCTGCTGCGAGTGATAGACTTACGCTGGTAGACGACAAGAACGCCTTCCAGTACATCGTAGGCAAGACTTCGCTGTCCGGTGATACCGGCGGCCGTAAGATTAACCTCGGCAAGTGGCGTACAGAGGGTACGTTCATCATCTTCCCTGAGAGCGCTAAGGATTTTCTTCCTTGGCACAGCCATGGACATGGTAGCGGTGCAGCTACTGGCCCAGATTATATGGAGATCTACAACAATCCTTACACCGTCTATTTCAAGCTCGATAAGCTGACGGACCAGCATTTGCTCGACAGCCTGCTTGAAATCGGCGCTCAGAAGTCGCGCAATGTGGATATGTACAACGCTATCAATGCTGCCACCAACGCTCTTGACAAGACTGTCGCTGCATCTTACAATGTTGCAGATAGCCTTATCTTCGAGGCAAGCGGCGAAGACTCGACTCACAATCAGTTCTCCACCAATGGCAAGCAGGCCAGCGAAGGTACGTATGATGCTCTGCTGGATCCCGTAGGCAATACTTACTTCCAGTCTCAGCGCACTACAGCGCAGGGTCCCGCTCCTGAAGACTATCACTACCTCCAGGTCGACCTGAGAGACAAGCCAGTCGAAAACTTTATCTTCAGATGGAAAGTTCGTGGTAACGGCAATCCCAACTGGGGTAAGTTGGGTGGCACTCCTACCCGCTACGGATCTTACGACTATGGTGACAACGAGCGTCCGACAGAGATCATCATCTCCGCAACCAATGATACTACCAATGGTGGCACTTGGACAGAGATCAAGAGACTTGACTTCCCGCAGGATGTTCACTTCCGCAACTACACCTCCCCGCTCATCCAGGCCGGTGCATCTTACAAGTACTATCGCTTCGCCGTGCCCACTACTAAGGTCAACGCGCTGAACGGTCTCCATCCTTATTTCTCTGTAGCTTACCTGCAGATGTATCCTGCTACTGTAGACGCAGCTAACTCTGTAAGCAGCTACAATAGTGACGTCAAGAGTGCCGCCGCCGCCGTCAGCGCCCTGCTGCCCAACGCACGTGCCAAGTACGCAGCCGGCACTGTAACCCGTGATGAGCTCTCCGCTTTGATCTCTGCTACAGAAGCCCTGCAGGCCCTCAACGTCGACACATTGCCGCTCGTAGCCCGCATTGCTGAGGCTCAGGTACTGGCCGACTCCTCTTACATTGCCCTCTCTGAAGACGCCGCCCAGTACGGTGACGTCACCTCTGACCAGAAGGCTACCTTCCTGGAGGCTATCGCAGCCGCCCAGGCCGCAGTCGCTCCCTCCGCCCACCCGTCTCAGGCCAGCCTTGCTACGGCTCTTGCTACGCTCAACGCAGCCTACAAGACCTTCAACGCAGAGCGCAAGACCTTTAAGACCAACAAGTGGTACTACATCCGCTCCACTGAGACCAAGAACTACTCAACCACTGAGATCCCCGCATGGCGCGGCAGTCAGTACTTGTTTGTCAGCGGAGCCAATGCCCAGAAGCCTTACGTAGAGGGCAAGCGCCAGGGCAAGGTAGAGCCCGTACGCTACGGACTCAAGACAGTGGTAGATCCTGTAGACGGTACAGAGTACACTACACCTAAGTCAGGCCTCTCTGACGAAGCTTACATGAACACGGCCAACTACTTCACAGGTACGGACAATCCGTATGCTATGTGGCGCATCGTCGAGACAGGCGACAGCACGTATGCTATCCAGAACCGCGGTACGGGCTTGTATCTCGGCCGTACGCAGGACGGCGACTGGTATGTCACCCAGAGTGTTGAGGCTCCCGCAGGCGGCAAGCTCAACCTGATTGGCCGCAACCAGTATGAGTATCTGTTCATGGATTCGACCAATGTCTACACCCCGGCCGGCGCCACTACGCCCGACTATGCACCGCGCCTTGAGCCGCTGCACTCCCAGGGTTCTGACAACCGCCTCGTATGGTGGGGCACACGTACCGAGCGTGGCTACAATACGGGTAGCGCCTACACCTTTGAGCCCGTGGATGAAACTCTGTCTGAGCTTTCAATGCCAGCTCTTGACAACGACACACGTATCGTGACGCTGCCGTTTGCACTCGGCGAGGATGCGATCGCATTTGACGCTACAGACTTCAAGACCTACGCCCTGGGCAAGGTGACAGTCAATGAGGCAGACAGCACGACGACACTCGATCTGATCGAGAAGAAGTCCTTTGAGGCCGGTGAGCCGTTTATCCTGGTAACAGGTACCGGTTCTCACGAAGCAGGTACCGCAGACTCCATCACAGCCTATGTCACTGTACCTGCAAGCAATGTCTATGCTACAGCAGCCAAGACAGCCAACGGTCTCGTGGGCACCCTTGGAGGTGACAGCATCATGACTCCGGGCTACGGCATCTTCCCCGCCAACAACGTACTGGTGAAGCTGACAGACAAGGCTACGCTCAAGACGACCGGAAAGCTGAGCACGACCGATGCCGAAGGCGTCTACGTCCATGGTGGATCGGGCTGGATAGATCCCAAACTGGTTACCGACCCGCAGAGCGGCACCGTTCAGATCACGGGCGAGGGCATTGTCAACAAGATCAAGGCACTCGTTTCCGACAAGCTCGGCAAGAAGGTTGACGTATACAGCGTCGACGGTAAGTTGCTCAAGCGAGGTGTAAAGGCCAGCCAGGCTACTCAAGGTCTGGGCAAGGGTATCTACATCATCGGCAAGGACAAGGTATCCGTCAAGTAAGCTAAAAAATCCCTATAGTGCGGGGCCTGCAGGCAAGAGTCTGCGGGCCCCGTTTTTTTGTAATACAGGAGAACTGATAATAGTTGTGAGCGAAGATGAGAGAATGGGTATGCCGGTACGTTTATACGGTGTCCGCTTCCTCCTATTAGCTGAGAATTTAAGAGCATGAAAGCTTTCATCACCCCTGCCAAATGCCGGACGGCTATTATTACTTTGTGCTTACGGCCTATCGGTAGGTATACATTTAGCGACAGTCGCTGTTTGATTGGCAGAGCGGACGGGACGGGCTGGATGATGTTTTGCTTGCTCTTTTCCGAATTGGGAATGTTCCTCCTCTAGTTGCGATTACTCTTTCTCAAGTTGCACACGTTTTTCTTCGGGTTGCGAACACTCTTTCTTGAGTTGCGGATGCTCTTCCTTCGAGTTATTGACACCTTTCTTCGCGTTGTGATTACTTTTCTCTATGTCTTGGTCGTTCTTCCACCCCGTTTCTTTTATATTGAAAGTCTTCGCGTGCTTAGACGGCGACTTTTATGTGAAAGTGGGCTCTGTAGGTGCAGGCAGACTGCCCCTATTGGCAACTCGCTGAAACGGTCAATATTTTTTATATAAAAATGTAAGAGGATATCTCCGGCTTGTGTTCGGATGTAAGGAGTCAAAAGTCTCTCGAAAAATGCCTTTCTAACCTATTGAAATACAATGAATTGCAAACAAAAACCAACATTTTTATAACTAACTGGCTATCAGGTGATAACAACTCGCCTTCCAGTTTAAACTACATCGGACTTAGTTTAAACTACATCCGACCTTGTTGCGCTTACAAGGCGATTTGTTATGTCAATATCGCTTCTGGAATGAATGGTGTTTTCGGATTTATTATATAGAAACTGGGGAACTATCTAAAAAAACAACAATCTGTCGTATGTTTCGACGTATCTTCGGAGACAGAGACCGAGTATGGTCGGTGTCCCTCCTTGCATAGGGTGTTTTCAAAAAAATACTGTCAGGTGTCATAAAGGTTATCGTCAAGGAGCACGTGCGGCAATATACGGTTGGGTGGCACGTCTGTGTCAACGAGAGTAGTTTGGAGTTATTTGGCCTTATGGTTGTACCTTCTAGGAGCGAGACAATAGATGCTTTTCCCTGCTATCATGTCCATCCTCCAGATGCTGTGACGGAGGTGGCCTATGCAGAGACGCAGCACGTCTGTGTGCGTCCGAGAGGTGTTGTCAATAAAAAATCCTTTTCCCCCGAATGTCCAAACGATATGCCTGCTTCTCCTGATTTTCTGCTGGGCCGTTTCCATCGCTCAGCCATTTGCCAGGACAGGTTTGACTTATATTACTCATGCAGCCCAAGTACAATGCGGATGAGCGGGGCCAGATGGGAACGTAGTACCTGTTGGGGGGTAGTAAGATGTGCAGTATCACTGGAAGAAGGGGTATTAGCCATTTGTATATGATGAAGGTGACGTGTAGGGGGATGATATGGGCAAGCCTTGGGGTGAAAATGAAGGGCTCTGACTTGATGTTAACAGGTCTAAGGATGGAGCTGGTGGCCTTGGGGGTGACAATGAATTGGCCGGTTTTTATTGTCGATGAGCCTGTAGATGAGGATGGCTATCTAGGAAGTGAAGTTGACGTGCCAGCGCATGATATGGATGAGTCTGGGGATGGAGTTGATGTGCCCGGAGGTGAAGCTGATGTGCCCGGGGATGATGTTGACAAGTCTGGAGATGAAGAGACGGAGGCCCTGTATGGAGACGCATCATTAGCCCCCACGAGGCTGAAGGATGATACTGACGAAGCGGACACTATTAGCATGAGCATGCTTGTGATGTTCCGTAAAGCCAGAAATAGATAAAAACCTTGTCGGGGAAGTTCCTTGCCTGTCCATAGATAAATCTGGGAATCACTTGTTTGTCGTCCCCGAAAGTCGTATCTTTGCTAAGGATAATCGTAAAACATGTGATGATGAAGATAATTTGCTCCCTAGTGATGTTGCTTTTGCCCGCTCTGGGTATGTCGCAGACTGCAGACTCTGTCAAGGTGCTCTGGATTGGCAATAGTTACACCTACTATAATGATATGCCGGCCATAGTGCGTGGGCTCGCGCTCTCGCAAGGATTCCCGCTTCAGCCGACCAAGATTACCAAGGGCGGGGAACGCTTCAGCGGCCACCTCAAAAATCCCAAGTTGCATGAGGCTCTCAAACAGGGAGGCTGGGACTACATCGTGCTACAAGAGCAGAGCACGGAGCCAGCCCAGTTGACGTCAGAAGTCATAACCAATGTGTATCCCTATGCGCACGAGCTGGACAGCCTAGCTCTCGCCGGGTCGCCGCAAGCAAAGGTCATCTTTTACATGACATGGGGACACCGCAACGGCAATGCGCGAAAAGATACGCCTTATCCGCTTGACAATACTTACGAGCTGATGCAGGAGCGTCTCAAGACCTCCTATATCGAGATGGCATGGATGAATCATGCCTGGTGTGCTCCCGTGGGGATGGCGTGGCAGATGATGCGTCACAGACATCCTGGCTGGAATCTCTATCGCAAGGACAACTATCATCCCAATCGCTTGGGCAGCTATCTGGCGGCCAACGTATTTCTCACTACAATCCTACAGCACGAGTATACCTCCAAGTATACGGCAGGCTTGCCCCGCAAGCAGGCGCGTGAAGCCCAGCGTATAGCACAAAAGGCGGTATTGGATAATCTGCAGCTACTGGGTATCAAGCGATAGGGCCCGTATACAGTAGACGATAGCAGCCGCCTGCGAGTTGACGTACGAGACCTTTGAGCTCCATGGTGAAAAGTAGTGCGGTCAGGCGTTGTACAGGCAATCCGGACTCGAGAACCAACTGATTGATTTGCTTGCTCTCGGTATCGCGAAGCAAATGGATTACCTGCAGTTCCTCACTTGACAGCTCCGGGAAGAGCGAAGGCTCAACCGGCGCGGGCTCCGTGGCTGAATCGACGGCTTGCCAGTTCATTACCTCAAGGATATCATCGGCCGATGTGACGAGTGCGGCCACATTAGTACGGATCAAGTCATTGCAGCCCTGCGAGTAAATATCGCCGGGCCGTCCCGGCAGTGCCATCACGTCGCGGTTGTAGTCCTGCGCTATGTGGGCTGTGATCATGGCGCCGCCCTTGTGGGCACTCTCTATCACGATGCAACCGTCGCAGAGTCCAGCAACGATGCGGTTGCGCCGGACGAAGTTGCCCTTGTCGGGGTTGGTCTCAGTCATATACTCTGTGAGGAGGCCTCCGTGGTCCAGCATCGAGATGGCAGTGGCGCGGTGGGTTGACGGATAGATGCGGTCCAGACCATGCGCCAGTACGGCTACGGTAGGCAGTCCGGCGTCCAATGCTCCCCGGTGGCAGTGTATGTCGGCCCCGTAGGCCAGTCCGCTCACGATAAGGGTGTCGGGGAGACGCTCGGCCAGCTCCTGCGTCAGCGTATGGCAGAGTTCCTTTCCTTGTTCCGTGATGTGGCGCGTCCCGACCATGGACAGGATATGGGGGGCATCCAGATTGGCATTGCCGCGGCAGTACAGCGCGACGGGTGCATCGGGACACTGGGCGAGGCGGTAGGGATATCCGGGTTGGCCGAAGCACAACACTTTGATCTCATGGCTGCTGCAGAACTCGGCCTCGCGCTCCGCACGCTCAATCCCCTCCTGGCGTCCGTTCGCCAGCACTTGGAGTACCTGACGGCTGAGGTCGGGATGGGCCTTGATGAGCGCCTGTTGATCCCCGCTGAGAAGGAGAGTGGCGTCGGGCTCATGGCTCAGCAACTCCAGTGCCATGCGCTGCGACAGCTTGGGAATGCGCGTCAGCGCCATCACCGCCAGTTGGGCAGGTGTCACCTGGTAGTCCTCATCGGTGCGCTTGTCGCTCATTGCGCGTCAGACCTGAAGTATTTGGAAAAGGTATCGATCAGTTCCTCATCGTCGCCCAGTCGCCCATTGACGATACATACGGCTTCTACTTTGGCCCTGACGCAGATGCGGTGGTCAGGCAGACGGTAGATGTCTTGCTGAAAGATGTATTTGGGGCCCTCTTTGCTTACATTGAGACAACTTAAGAACTTGTCATCGCTGCGCAAGGGAGTCTTGTAACTGATATTGATGCGTGCGACTACGACGTCGACGCCACGCTCATGGAGCTTGATGAAGCTGACGCCGTCCCGCAGCATAAACTGGTGGCGTGTGTGTTCGAGATAATGCAGATAGTTGGCATTGTTGACGATACCCTCTACGTCGCACTCGTAGTCGCGTACCTCCATGGGCAGTTGAAAGATGTATTGCATGGTCTGTAGTATTTTCTTAATTGGATGATGGTGTGCTCATTGCTCGCGCAGGAAATCTTCGCTCCTGTATATGCCAGTTGCCTTGAGATACTCGTAGCCGAAACGGCATTTTAGACAGTCGTGCCCGTGGCAGTACTTGGTGCGCAGTTGGATGAGCGCCTGACTGTCTGCCGCGGTGTGGACTGGGAGACCGGCTTCGCGCCAGATACGAGTGTACTTGTTCTCCTCAGCGCCTAGTCCGGCGAGCAGCGAGAGGGCCTTTTGCAGATAGCTGTCTCGCTTGCGGTGGCGTCCGTAGGCAAAGAGGAGCGGCACTACGGCGTTGATGATGAGGCTGTCGAGACTTGCCTGGCCCAGTGACTTGCGTTGGCGCCCGCTAACGGTGCTGGAGGCAAAGTGGGTCTGCCAATAGGGTGTTGCTTCGGTGGACAGCAATTGACGGGCGTCCTTGATGTCCTTGATCTCGAGGAGGCGGGAGAGATTGACCTGTCCCCGGCAGTAGAGATTGGCCAGTTGGGAGAGCCTTACCTGTGGAAAATTGTAAGGCCTCAGACGCAGGAGTTTCCAGTGCTCGCGCGGCATGGGGCGGAGACCGAATTTGTGGGACAGAAACTGGTATTCGCGCAGCAGAGACTGATAGTAGTGGTCATCGGGAAGGGCTTGAGTGTCATCAAGCAGGCCTGCCTGGCCGAGAAAGAGTGCTTCGATCTGGAGCAGCTGGTCTCTGTGTTTGCCGGCGGCGGAGAGCGGCACGAGCGAGCTCCATTCCTCCATGGCTTCTCCGTTGATGCCAAATCCGAAAGCGCGGGCCATCGTACGGAAGCAGACAGTCTCCCAGTCGCCGCCGGTCTGGTCGGCAATGCGGTTGATGCGCTGCATCTTCTGCTCAAGGCGCTCTATGCTCAGGGCGTCGAGCCACTGACGCACGATGAGCCTTGGCAGGCTGGCAACGGCTCTGTAGCAGGGAGGAAAATGCTCCTCGTGAAGCAGAGCCTGATAGTTGGCGCTGACATGGTCGGGGATGCGGAGCTCTACTTGCGGTATAGGCTTGCCTGACTGCGTGGTGACTTGCTGATTGGCCTGCTCTACGACATGGAGTATGACATTCTCGTATGCAGGATCTTGGTCATGACCGTGAGCGACCCAGTCGGAACTCTTGGTATGTATCTCCACGTTGCCCGCCCAAGTGATGCCGTCAATCTTAAGTTGCGCTCCGAGATAGTCGGGACCGGCATCTTCATTGTGCAGCCCGGGGTCAATGACCTCGAGCCGCTGTCCGTCGGTCGTCTGGAGCACAATGGAATCGTACAGACGGTGTTGCCATACGTAGTGCAGGAGTCTTTCCACGAAACAGGACTGATGTAAATATGTCGCAAATATACATCTTTTCCCTCAGACGCCGTTCCCTGTTAGCCCGGAAATGATGGCGGCAATCCATTGTCTGCATAGGCAGAGCATATTGGGGATGGGGAAAGGTCAGGCTGTCCCTTGTCCTTGGCGTCCAGAGAGTCCCAGCGGCGCCCATGATGGATAGCCTTGGGGGGCGCGTGGCCTGGCCGGCCTCAGGCAAATGCAGGATCAGGCGGCTGGCTTACTCCTTGCGACGGATGGCGAGGCGCTCGTGGACCGTCTGACAGACGATGTAAAAGGTTGGTACGACAAAGAGCAAGGCAATGGTTCCGGCAAACATGCCTCCGATGGTACCTGTGGCCAGTGAGAGACTGCTGTTGGCTCCAGGCCCGCTGACAAACATAAGCGGGAGCAAACCGATAATCATTGTGAGCGAGGTCATCAGGATAGGCCTCAGACGGACGCGTGCAGCGCCTATAGCTGCCTCGCGGATGCTTTGGCCTTGCTTGCGCCGGTCGACGGCATACTCTGTCAAGAGAATGGCAGTCTTGGAGAGTAGACCGATGAGCATGATGATGCCGGTCTGCATGTAAATATTGTTTTCTACGCCCATGATGTGGGCAAAGAGGAAACAGCCCAACAGACCGAAGGGCACCGAGAGGATGACGGCAAAGGGCACGAAGAGACTCTCGTAGAGCGCGCAGAGGATGAGGTAAATGAAGACGATGCAGGCGAGAAATACGAGCAAGGTCGTGTAACTTGAAGTGCCGGCTTCCTCACGCGACATGCCGGCATACTCGTAGCCGTATCCTGCGGGCAGGACTTCCTTGGCTACCTCGGCTACTGCCTGTAAGGCTTGACCGCTGCTATATCCGTCGGCCTGCTGGCCGTTGACCCTGATGGCATTGAGGAGATTGAAGCGGGTCAGATTTTCAGCGCCGTAGACGCGCTTGAGCCTGAGAAACTGGGAGAGAGGAGCCATCTCTCCGTTGCTGGAGCGCACGTACATATTGTGGAGAGAACCTTCATTGAGACGAAACTCGGGTGAAGCCTGCACGATGACGCGGTAGAGTTTGGAAAAACGATTCATATTGGAGGCGTAGCTTCCGCCTACGTAGCCCGAGAGCGTTGTGAGTACCTCTTCGGGCGAAATGCCCGCCCGCAGACACTGGGCTGCGTCTACGTCGACGAGATATTGGGGGAAGCTGAGGGCAAAGGAGGTCTGTGCCTTGCTTATTTCCGGCCGTTGGTTGAGACGGTCTATCATCTCGTTGGTATAGTGCAGGAGCTGCTCGATGCTGCCGCCTTGCTTGTCTTGGACATACATCTCAAAGCCGTTGCCCGAGCCGTAACCGGAAATCATCGGCTGTGCCGAAACCATGATCTTGGCACCCTTGATCTTGTCCATACTCTTGTTGATACGGGTCATGATGGCCTTCTGAGTGTGCTCCTTGCCTGCACGCTCGTTCCAGGGTTTCAGACGCAGGACAAACATACCGTTTGACGGGCCCTGTCCAGCCATGCGGCTGGAGCCATTGACCTTGGAGTAGGCCTTGAGTTCGTCGATACTAGTCACGCACTTCTCTACCTGCGCCATGATGCGGCTGGTCTCGGCAAGGCTGCTGCCGGGGGCGGATTGTACAGAGACGTAGATACTGCCCATGTCCTCATCAGGTACGAGTCCGGTCTTGGTGGTCCGCATCAGACCGTAAAATGCCAGCAGTGCTACGACCAGCAACCCGCCTATGATGTACCGATGTCCAATGACGCGCTGTACGCCCCGGCTGTAGCGCTGGACGAGGGCCGAGAAGGCAGTGTTGAAAGCGCGGTGAAAACGGCTCGAAAAGCTCATCTTGCCCGAATCCTTGTGGGGCGTCATAAAGAGGGAGCAGAGAGCGGGACTCAGGGTCAGGGCATTGAACATCGAGATGCAGACCGCAGCGGCCATGGTCAGACCAAACTGGGTGTAAAATACACCTGCGGTGCCGCCCATGAAGCAGACGGGGATGAAGACGGCCATAAATACGAGCGTAGTCGTCACCAGTGCCGACGTGATGTCGTGCATGGCATCGATGGTGGCCTTGTAGGGCGACTTGTAGCCGCTGTCAAACTTGCTCTGCACGGCTTCTACGACTACAATGGCGTCATCGACCACGGTACCGATGACCAGTACGAGCGCAAAGAGAGTCAGCAGATTGATGGAGAAGCCCACGAAGCGCAAGAAGGCGAAAGTACCCACCAGAGACACGATGATAGAGATGGCGGGTATGATGGTGGAGCGCATATTCTGGAGAAAGATATACACGACCAGTATGACGAGCAGGATAGCCTCAATCAGCGTGCGCACAACCTCGGAGATAGAGGCGTCTAGGAAGGACTTGGTACTCATCAGGTCTACCAGCTGCATGTCGGGGGGCAACTCCTGTTGTATCTCGTCCATGGTCTTGTCTATCTCCGTAATGATCTGGTTGGCATTGGATCCCGGTGTCTGCGAGATGAAGCACATGGCGCCGGGCTTGCCATTGACCATGGAGACGATATTGTAAGACTGCAGACCGAGCTCCACGCGCCCTAAGTCTTTGATACGGAGTACGGTTCCGTCGGCAAGCGACTTGACGACGAGATTGCCAAACTCCTCGGGGGTCTCATAGCGTCCTCGGTACTTGAGGACGTACTGGTAAGTATTTTGAGCATCGGCGCCCAGAGTGCCGGTAGGAGCTTCGATGTTTTGCTCATCGAGCACTTTTGACACGTCGGAAGGTTCGAGTCCGTATTGCGACATCTTGTTGGGATCAAGCCAGATGCGCAGCGAGTAGTCTGATCCATTGACATCGACTTCTCCCACGCCGGCAATGCGGCTTAGGCGAGGCTCAATGTTGATCTTCATGTAGTTGTTGAGAAACTTGTTGTCGTAAGTCCCATGAGGCGAGTAGAGACCGATGGACTTGAGTACGCTTGTCTGTCGGCGTGTCACGGTGATACCGCTCTTGGTCACCTCGGCCGGGAGCTTGCCCTGGGCGGTAGCAATACGGTTTTGCACATTGACCGTAGCCATGTCGGGGTCAGTTCCCTGCTTAAAATAGACATTGATTTTCGCAGAACCGTTGTTGGTAGCGCTCGAGGTCATGTACATCATGTTATCGACGCCGTTGATAGCCTCTTCGAGCGGCACAACTACGCTCTTGAGCAAGGTCTCGGCATTGGCTCCGGTATATGATGCCGAGACGCGTACGGTAGGCGGGGCAATGTCAGGATATTGCTCGATAGGAAGTTGCAAAAGGCTGATAACGCCTGTGATGAGAATGAGCACGGAGATGACACACGCCAGAATGGGGCGGTCGATAAAGGTTTTGACTGTCATGATATAGGAGAAGATTAGCAAGCAATTGGCGGACATTGCATGAGAAAACCGTAGGGTGTTGCCTCTAGTCGACTGCCGCTCATGGCTCTTAGTTTCTTCGCTACAAAAATACCTTTTTCAGTCTATCCTAATGCCTCTCTAAATATTAAAAAGTTTTGCAGCTGTACATATTATCTGTTATCACCAATATCAGACAAAGCTGTATCAGATACAATTACCGGCCTCTTTACGACTGCAGTGGTGGGTGCTTGCCGGGATTTGCTGTCTGCCATGGCGGGGGCGGGTTACGCAGTACATTGTCAGCGTAAGGATGCTACACTGCCGGATCTATGTCTGCGGGGAAGCGCCTGGGTAAATCAGCGGCTTGTCCCATCATCGTGAGCGTGCCTGACTGGACCGATTATAGTCCGGCAAAATATTGCAGGCTCGGTACTACTCCGCTTCTGACGGCAAACGATACCGCTTCTGTCCGAGCTGTTCTCCGAAGGGCCTCCTCCTGAAGGCCGAACAAAAAAATACGCGCTCTGATACTCCGCTTTTCAAATAAAAGATTTAACTTTGCATCCGCTTACCACTCGATTGAGTGTCTCAAGCCCGGACTTGTAGCTCAGTTGGTTAGAGCAACAGACTCATAATCTGGAGGTCCCAGGTTCAAGCCCTGGCTGGTCCACACTGAAAGTCAAGCACTTACGAGTTTCTCGCAAGTGCTTTTTTCATGTCTGCGTAAACAATGCGTAAACAAACGGCTTTAGTTGGCGATTTTGGCTCAAATAATCTTATTGAGTTTCATAGAGTGTTTTATCCATTCGTTATCATATAGGAAACCTTTATTTCTGCACTGGAATTGGGCCTCAATAGGTCAAAACAGGTGTAAAACCACCAAAAACACCACTTAAATGTTATATTTCCGTAAAAAAATTACGGAAATTAAAAACTTTATTGTATATTTGCCCCAGAAATTAAAAGAATAAGGTTATGCTCATCAAATTTGCCGTAAAAAACTTCCGTGGTTTTGCCGAAAGAATAGAATGGGACTTATCACATCCCAGCAATTACTCTTTCAACACATACGCTGTTAAAGATGGAGTAATTAAGAATGGTATTATCTATGGACCAAATGGTTCTGGTAAGACTAACTTCAGTGTAGCACTATTCGATATCGTAAATCATCTTACACAGAAATCTAAGAAACCTGACTACTATCAGAACTTTGTCTATGGAGGTGATTCTAATTTGAACGTAGATTTTGAGTATACGTTTAAATTTGACGATCAAACAATTGAATACAAATACTCCAAGAATGTATTTGGAGCGCTTATAAAGGAAGCTCTGATTGTAGATGGTGTGTCCGTATTCAAGCGGAGGATAGATACACTTGAACTCGATGAGAAACAATTCCCGATAAATCCAGATGCAAAGCGGAACCTGCAGATGAATGCCAACAGTATTTCTATAGTGAACTACCTGCTGACATCTTATCCTCTTGCCAAAGACCACTATTTGATTAGGATGCGCAACTTTGTCGATTCAATGTTATGGTTCAGATGCCTGAAGGTTAATGAATACATGGGATTTGACAACATGGTAACTATTCTTGACGAGTATATTATCAAAAACAGATTAGTTAAAGACTTTGCTGATTTCTTGCGGAAAATTAGTGGGCAAAAGTTTGAGTTTGTTCAGTCAAGGACAACGGACAAGATTCTGTTCTGCAAGATAGGGAATGGAGTAATTGCTTTTGACTTGATAGCTTCAACGGGTACACAGTCGTTGAAGTTGTTATACTTCTGGCTAAAAAAGATGAACGAAGCATCCTTTGTCTTTATCGATGAATTTGATGCTTTCTATCATTTCAAGTTGGCTTTTGAAGTCTGTAAGCAATTGTTCAACCTTAATTGTCAGGTCTTCACGTCATCTCACAATACCTATTTGATGACGAACGATCTGTTGCGTCCGGACTGCAATTTCATCTTGCAGAACAACAAGATCAAGCCATTGCACGCTTGCACAGAGAAGGAACTGCGATTCGGGCATAATATTGAGAAACTATTCCGTGCTGGAGCATTTGAAGTATGATACTGTTTGTGTTTGAAGGCAAGGACGATAAGACTTATTTCGAGTCTATCAAACAGCTTTTCTTCCCAGAGAAGCTTGATACCTTCGTGTGCACGTACAATAGTAATATATACTCACTCTATACCAAGCTCATGGAGCATGATGCTCTCAATGGAGCATTTGAAGTAGATACCGTATCTGTGCTTAAGGAGATTCTCCTTGAAAAGGGTGACGAAACGTTGAAAGACATTAGAGAGGACGAGGTATCTGAAATATACCTATTCTTCGACTATGATTTTCAAGAAAATGCCAGGACTCTTGAAGAGAACGACATGAGACTATTAGAAATGCTGAAGTTCTTTACGGATGAAACAGCGAATGGTAAGTTGTATATCAATTACCCAATGGTAGAGTCGCTCCGCTATACAAAAGAGTTGCCTGACAACGACTATTGGACATACACCGTGACACGTCAACAATGCCAGGAGGTCAGATTCAAACACCAAGTTCATGAATTCTCTTTCTATGGCGGAAACTTGGAATATATCATTCTCACCATCAAACCAGCTGACGACAAGACAAAAGTACAAGAGAAGATTGACAATACAAAGACGAACTGGAAACATCTTGTTGCTATGAATGTCAGTAAGGCACATTTCATCTGTAACGACAAAAACGAAGTCCCTGATGAATCCGATAGTCAGTTGGCAGTCTTTAGCAATCAACTTTCTAAATATGTCGAAACTGATGAATGTAAGGTTGCTATACTTAATGCATTCCCCATATTCCTGTTCGACTACTTTGGAAGAAAGATAATATGGGAAAGATAATAGGAATGACATGGCAAAGAAAAAGAAAGAAACATCACCGGGGTTGTTCGACAAGCCCAAGACCGCGCAAGAGCTGAAAATGGAAGGTGTACAGAACTTGTACAACTTCTTGTTTGAGGCTTGCAATATCATTCGTGGGCCAGTGAGTCAGGACAACTTCAAGGATTATATAACGCCAATTCTCTATTATAAGCGCATCAGTGATGTGTATGATGAAGAAACGTTGGATGCACTTCAGGAAAGTGGTGGCGATGAAGAATACGCTTCGCTTCCAGAGCAGCACCGTTTTGTTATCCCCGATGGCTGTCATTGGCAGGATGTGCGAGAGCGCACGGAGAATCTCGGTGCGGCCATCGTTGGTGCAATGCGTGGTATAGAACTGGCTAACCCTGATACCCTCTATGGTGTACTCAGTATGTTCAGCGCACAGAAATGGACAGACAAGAAGAATCTTTCCGATGGGAAAATACGTGACCTTATTGAGCATCTGAGCACTCGCAAGTTGGGAAACAAGGACTATCCTACCGACCTGATGGGTGATGCTTACGAGATATTGCTGAAGAAATTTGCTGATGACTCAAAGGCAAAGGCCGGTGAGTTCTATACGCCTCGTTCCGTAGTGCAGTTGTTGGTCCGTATTCTCGACCCACAGCCAGGTGAAAGTGTTTATGACCCTGCTTGTGGCAGTGGCGGTATGCTTATTGAAGCAGTCCACCACATGAATCACAGCAGCCTTTGTTGCGGCAACATCTTCGGACAAGAGAAGAACGTGGTCAACTCAGCCATTGCCAAGATGAACCTTTTCCTGCATGGTGCCAGCGATTTCAACATCATGCAAGGCGACACGCTGCGCAATCCGAAGATCCTGCAAGGTGGCGAAGTGGCCAAGTTCGACTGCGTGATTGCCAATCCTCCATTCTCACTGGAAAAATGGGGCTCAGTGGAATGGTCTTCCGACAAGTATGGCCGAAACATCTGGGGAACGCCCAGCGACTCATGTGGCGACTACGCATGGATTCAGCACATGATAGCATCGATGGCTCCTGGCAAAGGGCGTATGGCTGTGGTGATGCCGCAGGGAGTTCTCTTCCGCGGTAATGAAGAAGGCCGCATCCGTGAGAAATTGGTGAAGAGCGACATGGTAGAAGCTGTTGTGACGCTTGGCGACAAGCTCTTCTATGGCACAGGTCTTTCACCGTGCTTCCTGATTATTCGCAAGATGAAACCTGCGACACATAGTGCGCGTGTTCTGATGATAGACGGCACTAAGATACTGACCCCCAAACGAGCTCAGAACATCTTGGAGCAGAAAGATGTTGACCGGCTGTATGAACTATATGTCAACTATGAGAATGTGGAAGACTTCTCACAGGTGGTAACGCTCGATGAGATAGCGACCAAGGGTTACGACCTTTCTCCTAACAAATATGTGCAGTACCACCGCGAAGCTATTAAGCCATACGCAGAGGTGCTTGCAGCGTTCAAGGCAGCTTACGAAGAAGTGAAACTTCGTGAGGCAGAATTCAGAAACATCATAAACGCATAGAAAGATGGAAGAGCATAAGAATACACAATACCGCCGACCTGACGAGACTATCTCATTGGATGAGCTGAAATCGTTCCTTTGGGGTGCTGCCACTCGTCTGCGCGGACAGATAGACGCTGCCGGCTATAAGGAATACATCTTCCCGTTGCTGTTCTTCAAACGCATCAGTGATGTCTATGATGAGCAGTTCGAGGGCTTCGTGGCAGAAGGAGGTGAGGAATATGCTGGTATGCAAGCCGAGGAACTGGCCATCCGCATACCTGACGGCGCTCATTGGCGTGATGTTCGCGAGGTGACGGAGAATGTGGGACAACGTTTGGTGGAAGCGTTCATCGCCATCGAGCAGGCCAATCCTGGTGAAGAGGCAGACGGTCGTGTCGTCGGCGGACTGGATGGTATCTTCGGCCCGAAAGATGGATGGACGAACAAGAACAAGATGCCCGACCACATCATCACCTCGCTCATCGAAGACTTCTCACGTTATAACCTTGGATTGTCTTCCTGTCCAGCAGATGAGATGGGCCAGGCATACGAATACCTTGTAGGCAAGTTTGCCGACGATGCCGGCAATACGGCTCAGGAGTTCTACACCAACCGCACAGTCGTTACCCTGATGGCAGAGATTCTCCAGCCAAAGC
>Ga0256406_1001290_pt1 | contig 41171 bp, 25 predicted proteins | sample RumenRJG_03DNA_FD_185986 | JGI IMG/M metagenome (GOLD analysis project Ga0256406, IMG submission 185986) | Bovine rumen microbial communities from Lethbridge, Alberta, Canada - RJG_03 | ecosystem: Host-associated > Mammals > Digestive system > Stomach > Rumen | place: Canada: Alberta | collected... | reverse complement strand
TCCGGACTTCTGAACTTCTGAACTTCCGGACTTCCGGACTTCTGAACTTCTAAATAGATATAATGTTTAACTGTGCAAAGATAATACTAATTACTTGACAACCACCTTCATGGCATCACCGTTGACACGCACCACATAGATGCCCGGCATGCTGGTGAGCTTTTTGATGGCCTGAGCTATACCGTTCTTGGTAGTTGTGACTGTACCCACCTTGATACCATTCACCGTATAGACATCACCCGTGAACGTAGCGTCGGCTGCAAGGTTACGGATGCCGGTAGCAGCCTGCACCTTCAGCACACCAGTGGGCAGGAAGAGCGAATCGGTGTTCCACTCCAAGCCATCGGGCAGTTCAGGCAGCGTAACGCTCGTCGGAGTACCGGAGAACGTGTTGACCGTCCACAACGTGAACGTATCGCCCGCCTTGGCCTTATTGACATACATGCTCAACATCGACACGACAAGGTCGCCATTGAGGGCAAGTGACTTGGCCTCAATGCTGGTAGAAGAAGCCGTACCACTGTTAATACGAAGATTGAACTTCGTTGTGGAGCCGGCCTCGCAACTGATGTTGCCGTCGCTCTTCAGGCCACCGCTTCGGATGGAAGCCACCGACTTACCAGGATCGAGCGTACCGCCAGACTTCACGGAGATGTTATGAAGATAGGCCTCGCCCATCAATGTGCCCGCACCGGACACGACAACACTACAATTGCCGAAGAAGAGACTGCTCTTAAGGGGATTGTTCAATTTGAGCACGCCTCCACTCACAGTGACATCGCCGCTCAACTTAGGCTGCAATGTGCTCAGCGTCCAAGTGCCCTCGCCCACCTTGGTGATCTTACCGCCATTGATGGTGCCGCTATAGGTCACATCCTGGTCAAGATAGCCGATGATCCACGTGCCGGAGCCAGAGAGGGTCGAGCTGCCCGTCAGATTGCCGATGGTGCAGTTGTAGCCGTTGTTGTTGAAGTCGGCGCCCACCCTTACTGTGGCGTTCTTCAGTCCATAGCCATTGTTGAGTGTCAGCGACGGAGTGTAGCTGCCCGTCTTATGGGCACCGATGTTGATGGTACCCGCGAAGTTGGACCAGTTGCCATCGAGCTTGGTACGGATATTGGTGGCGTAGAGGTTGAGCGTACCGGCACCCGTCAGCGTACCACGATAATCGCAGCGGCTGTCGAGATACCAGGAGGCTGTAGCACCTTCAGGCACTTGAACATTGGCATAGTTGTTGGAATAGGAGAACATGCCGTCGGCGTCGCGCAGTGTACCACCGTTGAGGATGATCTTACTGGGGTATGCATGCACGCTGTTGCTGTTCTCGCTACCTCTCACCTCACCCGCATTGACAATGAGCGAGCCATAACTTGCAGAGGAAGAGAGTTGCAACGTTCCAGCGCCCGTCTTAGTCAATGTGTTGCCAGAACCAGTAATAGCACCCTGCAAAGTCAGGGTCACGCCACCAGGCGTATTAATGGTACCGCCATTGGCACCGAGCGAGACTGGATGACCGCCCGTCATGGTCGCAGAGGGTTGAAGCGTACCGTTGTTCAGGGTCAGGCGGTTGGTGTAGAATCCCAGAGCTCCGTTGTTTACACCAGACGACTGTCCGAGGTTGTTGACGACGAGTGTGCCAGCATTGACTGTTGTGGAGCCGCGGAAGGAACTGACGTTATTGAGCGTCACTTTGCCAGTGCCATTCTTCTCGATGATGGTGTTACCGGCGATGCTGTCACCGGAGAGGGTGTAGTTCTGCTCATTGTTGTTGAACACAATCTTAGAGGGACGCACGGTCTCGGTCAGCTTCACATTGGTCTGGGCAGCACCGTCCTCAAAATAGACGCTGTCGCCTGAGACGAAGACATCGGCTTCATTGGTCGAGCCGTTGGTGAAGTTATTGGTATTGGCAAAATCCCAGTTGGCATCCTCACTGCCCGTCCATGTCACCTTCGTGGCATCGCGCAGGTCGGCGATGGTGAGAACCACCTTGCCATCAACATAAGAGAGGCTTGCCTTACGGCCATTGAGACCTGTAATCTTCACGTCGTCGAGACTGCCCTCGATTTTACCCACAGTGGCAATAGTGTAGGTGCCAGCCTTCAGTTCACTGGACAGACTGTTGACATTCAGCCGAGGCTCAAGATACTGGGGACCGACCTTCCAATCCTTCTTTTCCAGTTTCAATACGTTGGCCGTCACTTGGTCAGCTGTACCATCGGCCTTGACATCGATGTCGAGAATTGAACCGAAGTTCATGATCAGCGAGTCGGTAGTCAGAGTACCGACGTTTTTCTCACCACCGGGACGCACGCTGGCGCCATAGTCAGCCTGGATGCCCTTGGGGAACTTACCGCCGTTGGAGTTGAGCACGGCGAAGCGGTTGAGCCACACACGGCTGTTGGTCATCTCACCATCGAAGTTCACCGTACCGGCCCACACATCGGTAGAGCCCGTGTAAGTCTGCTTCACGTTAGGCAACGTCAGGGCACCGTCGCCCTGCTTCACCAGACGCATGCTGCCTCCGAAGGCACCACCTGTCAGCGTATGGGTGTAGTAAGTATACGTGATGTTGTTATTGTTGTCGTGTCCCTGCACCCACGAAGGAGCATTGTCGAAGAAGATGGCAGGTGCCGCTCCATCGGCTACCTGATAGGTTGCATCGGCCGTAGCATCGGCCAGCACATACTGTCCATTGGTAGCGGAAGAGATGGTACCGCCGGCAGCTATTTCTACCTTGCCATTGCTCATTGGAGCAGGCGGAGCCATGGTGATGCCTTCCATCTCACCAAGGAAGTAGCTCACGTGAGGCGGCTGATTGTAGCCATTCATCTGCCACACCATGGCGTTGCGGTACTGCGGATCATGTAGCAGTGTGTAGTTGCGCCATTTCGTAGGTGTGGTCGTGGTCTCGATGCGCATGTTGTTGTCGCCGTCGCGCAGGATGACCTCCTCACGCCAGTCGCCGAAGATATCGGCCTGCATACAGGGCGTAGCCTTCGTATCGTTGTTGGTATAGGTATTGTCAAACGTCTGGATAGCACCCTTGCCATATTTATAGATGGCACCATTGCTGTTGCGCAGAGCAGTGCCATTGAAGGTTTCTTCCAACAGGTCGCCGTCCCAATAGATACGGAAGTTCTGCGATACGCCGTAGTTGGACTTGATGGCACTGGTGTGGGCTGCGGCTACGCACGAGATGAACGAGTCGTGACCGGAGAAGCCGATGGCACCCGGTACTTCATTGGTAAAGTTGCCGCACATCGACCGGCCGTCATCACTGCCGCCTGCCAAGCGATAGTAAATCTTAGAAGTAGTTGCGTCGCGGTAGTTGTTAGATGGACTGGTCTCGTTGCAGGCATACACCTCTTGTCCGTGCTTGTATGGGTCGAAGTCGCCCCAGTGCTGGGCATCGCCATGACCGAGGCCGGTAGTGCTCAGTCCCTTGCCATTGTCGTCGATGACCATGGAACCGAAGCAGATCTCGTCACGTCCGTCCCAGTCGACATCGGCAATCGTATAGTTGTGGTAGCCTTGGCCGTACCAGGGCGAACCTGGCGTGTTGCAGTTCCAGCGCCAGCGCTGGGTGAGCTTATGGGTGGCAGGGTCTACGTCGAGAGCGATCATCTTATGGCGCGTGTAGATGCCGCGAGCCATGAAAATGCTTGGTTTCTTACCGTCTAAATACGGCGCGCCGAAGAAGTGCTTGGTGGAACGGTGGCCGTAACCGTCGCCCCACGCCTTGGAGAGATCGGTCTCACCAGCTTCAAGACGCTTCAGTGGATAGTCAATATAATAAGGCGTGCTGCCCGACCCAATCTCATATGGCTTACCGGTTGCACCGTTGAGGTAGACAAGGTACTCCGCACCGGTATGAATGAACGACTCGCCATTGGTGGAAGCTGCGCCGATGGCCGAGCGCTCGTTCTTCGACGGGTCGCCAATGGTATAGACGGTACCATCGGCCGCATGAATCTTAGTACCATCAGCCACACGCATGATGCACTCGGCCTTACCGTCCATGTCCCAGTCGTAGGCTGCGATGTTGGTCTCATTGTGCTGGAAGTCCCAAAGGTTAGGACCACAGTCTATCCACCAGAGCAGGGTACCGTCGAGCTTATACACCTCAATACGGTCGAAGTCGATGTCAGCCGTCGTTACCTTGTCGCTGGTGCAAATCTCCTTAACCAGAATTTCCATCTGTCCGTCACCATCCACATCAGCGATAGTGGCATCGTTGGGCTCGTAGTTGTTGGTAATGTCGGTAGTACCGTCATTGGAAGTGCGGTGGGCCTTGGGGATGGTGAGATAGCTGTGACTCCATACGGATGCAACAGCAGAGGTCTGCGCCTTATCCTCCTTGCCATAGACCACAGGCACCACGGTATAGGTGCTGGAAGTGGTGCCACCGGTGTCGGTAAAATTGGAAACGGAGAGTGGCGTGGCGTTGATCTTGGTGCCATCGCGGTAGACATTATAGTCCACCCCATAGTATTCGGTACCCAGGATGCGCCAACTCAGATAGACGCCTGATGATTGCTTGATAGCGATGAGGCCACGATCAATCGTATCCATGAACCGCTGCGCATGCAGCATTGGCGTCATGGCGGCAGTGAACATCAAGGAAAGGAAGAATCTTTTGTTCATATAAGGTTGGATTTTGTTCTCAAGTATGTTGCAAAATTAACAATTCTTTTACGGTCTTGTCCATAAGAATTGCTTTTTAACACATAATTTTTGATATTCTAAGAGGGTTATGGCTCCAAGGAGTGACAACAAGAGGACTTCTCTCACCCTCAACGGGAATGCTTACACCAGAAGCATTGAAAAAGCCCACTAATACTTCCGTTCATATTAGTGGGCTTTACGTATAAGTGTTCTCTCAAGAGAGGACTGTAGTGTTTATCGATTGATTAACTTATCAATTACTTGACAACGACCTTCTTACCGTTGACGATGTAGAGACCTGCAGGCAGACCCTTGACGGAGTTGGCAACGCGCTGACCGGCGATGTTGTATACACCTTTGGCAACGTTGACCTTGTCATTGTTGACAACAACACCCTTGATGCCGGTAGTAGTTTTGTCAAAGTTAGTCTTTGCAATCTGGAGCAGGCGATAAGCCTTCATGAGGGCAGCCTCGTCGGCAACACCGGCTGTAGCACGAGTATCGGCCTTAGCCGCAGCCTCCAAAGAAGGATCGTGACCAACAGGAGTCTGGTAGTACTTGCCGTCGAGAGCAAGCTTCACATTAGCAGCTGCTATTCTCAGACGTATGTACTCAATAGAGTCTTTCTGAGCCTCATAAGTCTTCAGAGAAGCCTCAGCCTCAGCAAGCTCGTCGTTAGCTGCGGTCTTGAGATCTGTAGTGAACGCATCGGCATCGCCATAGTAGTAGATGCGGTTGGTGCTGAAGCCATAAGAATTGCAACGCAGGTTGTCCATAGCGTTGAAACCGACCTGATACTCTGTCTCGACATCGTCGGTCTTCACCACCGTGATGAAGAAGCGGTCAGGAGTCTCTTTGCCAATAGCCAAAGAGTCGACATAAACATTCGGTGTGTGCACCTGAATGACGCCTAAGGTGTCGGCTGCTGCATCGACCTTTACAAAGTATACGCAGTTGGTAGGCATGTAAACGCCACCATCGCGAGAGCCATTTTCATTCCAAGCCTTTGCCTGACATGAGAACTGATAGACACCGGCGTGCTTGAGAGTAACTTTCTGTGCCGCTCTATTCTTAGAGTAAGCGGTAAAGCCACGCCATACATTGAGAGCAGTTCCATTGTCGTAGTCAGCATTTTTAGCTTTCTTCCACCGGCCATTATCCGTCTGTGAGCCAGCTGTATCCCAGCCACTTGTTGTGGATGCGAAGTCAGGATTGGTGAGTGCAATCTCAGAAGGATTGGCAAACGTAGCGCTCGTAGCACGGAAATTGGTGCTGGCGTCGTTGAGGGCTGCCACAAGAGCGGCACTCTTTTCTACATCACCAGCAAGAGAATCGGCCTGTGCGGCGAAGACTGCAATGGCAGCATTGGCATTGTCAATGGCAGTCTGCAGAGCAGCGCGTGTAGAAGCACTGGCCTTGGCGTTGTCAGGATCGCTGATGACGGACTGAGCATCGTTGACAGCTGCAACGAGGTTGGTGTAAGGAAGGTTCTCACCATAGTAAGCCTCGATGTAGCCACGCATGTCGCGCATAGTCTCCATCAGAGAGTCGGCCACGGTGATCTGCTCACCAGTAGCGACACCGTCGGCGAGCTTGTCAAGCATCGTTGTAGACTCGGTAGCTACGAGAGCATCGTAGACGGCGGTGCAAGCGTCGATACCAGCTTTCAGCTGGGCCTTGCCCCAAGGATATTCAGCCTTGGCGACCACCACGTTGGCAGAGTCGATCATGACCTTTGCCGTATTCTGCTGAGTAGCCTTATTGTTGTCGGCGACGAACTTTGTGATATCAGCTTCAGCCGTAGGACTCACGTAGCGGAGGACCGGGTTGCGATAGTAGAACGTGCCACCCTTGACAGTAGCCTGGTGCTTCACACCTGCAATGAGGTTAAGCTCATCGGCTGTAGTAGCAGCAGGGACATCAGCTACAATGAAGTAAGTCTGATAGTTGAGATGGTCGAGCGTGTCGGCAGCCAGCGTATCGTTGCAGATGAAGAGCTGGTTGGTAACCGGTGTGTCGTAGTCGGGCTTAGTGTAGTTGCCGCTCTCATCCTTGCCGGAGAGGTAGGTCAGGCCCTTAGCCTCGATCTGGAACATATACTTACCTGCAGGCAGCGTCTTGTGGATGCCCAAGACACCTTCATTCAAAGCGTAGCTGCTGGTGATGTAGTCACGCACAGCCTCATCAGACGAAGGATCGTGGAACCAGCGACTGGAGCCAGAGCAGAACCAGTCACCATAGTTGCCATTGCCCTTCTGGATCTTTGTATTCCAAAGTGCCTTAGAGGAGATGATATTATTGGCTACGAGATCATAGGAGTTGGCATTGAGGAACTGATTCTCCAGGTCTTTCATCTGATTGAGGAAGTCGGTCATACCGGCCTCGTCGTCAAGATTCAAGCCCAGAGCACTGCCATCGTTAGCCTGCAAGCAGCCATCGAGGGCTTCCACAAGGCCGGCAAGCTCATCACGATTTTCTGTGAACTCAGGCACGGCGAGGATGGCCTTATCGTAGGCGATGCGACGCTGAGCAATACGGGTGTCATAAACCTTGTTGACCTCGCAAATCTCCACATTGGACACCTGTGTGCCAGGATCCAAGCGACCAAGGGCCACCTGAATGAAACCGGTGGAACCACCAGTAATGGTGTCGGTGAAAGCGAAGGACACTTCCTGCCAGGAGCCGGACTTCACGGCTGTTGCCGTGGCCACCTGCTGGAAGCGGGAAGCCGTCTTGCTGAATGTGCCGTCGGCATTGGCATACACGTCTACGTAGTTCTGGCTCGTCGGTGTCACCGAAGTCGAGAAAGAGGTAGAGGTATTGATCTTCATCGTGATGATGTAGGTCTTGGAAGCCTCAAAAGGCACGGAGGCAGCGATGTAGGCGCCATCATTGCCGTCGGCATTGCTCAGACTTTGGATGGCATTGGAGCCATCGGCAGCCTCACCGGTGGCAATCGACCAGCATTCAGGATCGACCGCATTGCCATTAAGCTGAGACCATCCTGTGAACGTGTTGGAGAAGTTGCCATTAGAGAGCAAGTTCTGACCAACAACCTTGTACTTGGCATCGGTGGTGTAAACGTAATCGCCTACACTAAGGGCAAACGAGGAAGTCGCTCCCAAACCAATCGCCAACGAAAGAAGTAATCGTTTGTTCATAAGATTTGATTAGTTGGTTATTGATATTTTATTGAATAGTATTTACTACTAGATTAGATTATGCCCGAAGGCATATGATCAGTTAGCTTCTATGTTCTTTCAATTTGTGCAAAGATAACAAATAAAATGACACGCCGAAAACGCAAGCGCCTATAATTTTTGATTATCTTATGCATTTTTTGAGCACCGCCCTCCACTGACTATTTGTACAGGGGAGGAAGCGGTGGTATAGAAGCGGTCTTGTACGTCTTACTTGAACGGCAGGTACCAGTTTTCTGGATCAAGCAAAGACTTCGCCGGATTATGCGACTCCAGCTTGCGTGCCAGCCATATGCTGCCGAAATTACTGCCATAGGGACTCGACTGGTTCTTATGGCGGGCAAGGCGCATGAGGTCGTACCAGCGGGTGCCCTCGAAGGCAAACTCCAATTGATACTCATCGCAGAGCAAATCCTCCACTGCATTAATGGTGTCTTGCTTGGTAGTCCCCACGCCGACATTGAACTGAGAGGCGATGTCCTTTAATTTTTGTCCGACAATAGTATCAAGTTGATACGGTGAGCGACCTGGATAATTGCCATCGCCCGTAACACCGGAACCATGCTGATGGATGCCCCAGTTGGTAGTATTATTGGACGAACTTTGTGCTGGGAACTTCGACAGATTAGCCGATGACAGGAAGGGGTAGGTGCTGGTGAGAGCCGTACGCGTGGCATCGGTGATGTAGGTACGTGTTGAGTCGAGCAAAGAGGAAGTGATGCCTTCCTTCAGGATGGCAAAGGCCGCGTCGGAATGGCCCAGACGATTTAAAGCCTCAGCCAAATGCAGATAAATAGTGGTATTGCGGTAAAGGATGATATTACCGTTGTTGTACTTTGTGACCCACACCTTGGTAGAGTCTTCTCCTGTACCCCTGCGAGTGATGTTGCCAAGCCGTTGGTCTCCTATGTTCCACTGTCCTACATACTGTTGCGACAGTGCGCCGGGCACTTCCTGATAATAATAGTAAGGTGTAGCGTCGGAAAGGCTCTTCAGAGCTGTAGAAGGCTCAAGTTGAATCTCATCGACATAGAGATCACTACGATTCACCGCATAGTAGTTGTAGCCCATGACCAAAGGAATGCCGGTGGTGGTGCCACGCAGGCGATTGACAGCCATCGGGATATAGGTCACGAGGTCGACAGTGGAATTGTTGGTGAAGATATCCATCCACTTCATGCCACTCATCGGGCCGGCATAGTCAGAGGGCTTTGACAAGTTGCTACTATTGTCCAAGTTGGGTACCAGATTCTGCGCGTAGCTGGAACCTTCGCGCGACTTGCTGACCGAGGTCAGGTAAGTGGTGTAATGACTGGCAGCCTTGTCGTACTGTCCGGTCTCCAGATACATCTCGCCCAGGATGACATCTACGGGGATGAAACAACGCGAGGGATTGATGGTCTTGGCAGTACCAGAATTGGTGGAGCCGATGTTGTAAGCCGTCACGCCGTAGTCGGGCACGGCATAGCCAGAGTATTGCTCAAGGTCGGGAGCGAGTCTGTCCACAATGCCCTGAAGGTCGAGCTCCGGGAAGTTGTTGCTGTTGATTTGCGAGATCTTGGTCAACGGCTCGGTGAAGAAAGGCACCTTGCCATAGTTGCGGGCCAGTTGTAGATAGGCCCAGGCACGGAAGGCCTTAACGGCGGCATACTCAGGCATAACCACCTTGGTGGAACCGGTAAGCAACGTGGTATCGCGGTGGGCAATGTAGTAGTTGCAGTTGTTGATGACCCGATAGTAGACGTAAGCGGAGTCGTACTGGTTGGCAGCAGTAGCCGAGAAGTTGTAGAGCTGACGCAAGTCGTTGTCGGTGTAATAGGTCAGGGCCACATTGTCGCCTCTCATCTCGCCCTGGAAGACATATTGGTCGGCCAGGCCTTGCATGGCCTGCATGATACCGAAGGCGAAGAACACGGAATCGGTCTTCTGATCGAGGTTGCCGTCGAAGATCTGACGTGAGCTGTCAGTGTCGAGCATATCGCTGCAGCTCGTCACCGAGAACAAGCCCATCAAGGCGGCAATGGCTATAATTATTTTCTTCATTGTTTTCTTCTTTATAAGTTAATCTTTAAACCGAAGTTAAAGCCACGGCTGAGCGCGAGATTGCCGCAGTCGATGCCCTGATAGAGTACGCCGTTGCCGGCACTGAACTCAGGATCAGAGCCCGTGTACTTGGTGAAAGTAAGCAAGTTGACGCCTTCGGCCCATACCTGCAAGCCTTGCAACCAAGAGGTCCAACTTTGCGGGATTGGAATCTGATAAGAAAGCTTCACGGTCTTCAGACGCAAGTAGCTTCCATCCTCAATCCAACGGTCGCTGAAGCGGTTGTTGCCTAAGGGGTCACCATAATTGAGACGAGGCAGGTCGGTTTGCTGGCCCTCGTAGCGCCAGTGCGAGACCTCGGACACTTGCTGGTTGTAGAACGTGCTGCCGCTGTTGAGCAGAGAACGTTGATAGTTGTACACATCGTTGCCAAGACAGTAGTTGATGCCCAGGTCAAGTGTGAATGCCTTCCAGTTGAGCGTTGCAAAGATGTTGCCGTAGATATCAGGATTGGGATCACCGATGACGGTCTTGTCATTGTCGTCAATCCGTCCGTTGCCATTACGGTCAACGAAGTGAACATCGCCGGCCTTGAAGTAGTTGGCATTGCCAGCATCATCAATCATATAGAGGTAACCGTTCTTTCCGGCGGCCTTGGCATCAGCATCGGTAGCGAATACGCCTTTCGTCTGGTAGCCATAGAACAGGCCTACCGGATGGCCGACACTGGTAAGGATGTTGTTGTCGCCATACACAGAAGAGGTGTAATCGCCACTGGCCAGCGACTCAACCTTATTCTTATAGTGGCCCACGGATGCACCAAGCTCGAGATGCCAGTCACGACCCACGACGGGTTTGCCCGTGAGGGTGAGCTCAAAGCCCGTGTTCTTAAGCGAACCGCCATTGGTCCAATACTTGTTGATACCCGCGATAGGATTGTCGAAGGTCATCATCGTAAGCAGGTTATCGGTTTTGTGTACAAAGAAGTTAAAGTCGATGCCCACGCGGTTGTGGAACAGATACGACTGCAAGCCGACGTTGAACTTCTTGGTAGTCTCCCATTGGATCTCGTCGTTACCGATATTGGTGAGCTGGAGACCAATGGCACGGTAGTTGAAGCGGACCGCGGAGAGACTTGTACGGGCTGCATAGTTGGAGATGTCGTCGTTGCCGCTGACATCATAGCCGGCCTGCAGACGTAGGTAGTTGACAAACGAATGCTTGGGGAACCAGTTCTCATTGGTCATCACCCATCCGGCCTGTACACTGGGGAACAATGCCCACTTGGTGCCGAACGCGCTCAGGCCATTGGCTTCGTCGCCAAAGCGGCTGTTGGCCTCCGCTGTGAGAGAAGCAGAGACGAAGTAACGGTTCATATAGTTGTAATCGACATTGCCGTACCATGAGAGATACTTCCACACATCGTTGTCGCCAGCCACCTTCTGATAACCCGACGAAGCACTCAGCGCAGGGTTCTTGTCGTTGGTCTCACTGTTGTACTCGGTGCTGAGGTTGTTGTCGTCAAAAGAGAAGTAGTTGTACTTGAATCCGACAAATGCAGCGAGCGTGTGACGGCCATACTGATGGTTCCAGTCGAGATGGGTGTTGCTCACGACGTTGGTTTCCTTAGAGAACAGGGATGCTGCCATAGAGGTCACGGTGCCGAGGTCGGAAATCACGAATGGCGGCACACCTGTGTAAGGACGATGATAACGCTGAGAGTTACGGTCAAGGTTATAACTGAACATTGACGTGAGCTTCAGACTGGGATTGAACTCGAACGTTGGTTCAACGAGAACATTGAAGTAGGTATTCTCGGCCTTGTTCTTATTGTCACCCGATGCATTCTCAAGGATAGCCACAGGATTGGCCAGCCCATAGCCCGAGCCCAACTGTTCAAACAGATCATCGTAGTCGGAGAGCAGATTGGTGAAGCGTCCCACTACTGCATTGTACTGATAGGGGCTTACCAACGGCGACTTGATGAGAGAGAGGAATGTGGGCGACGTGATGGTACCAGCCGTAAGATCAGAAGGCGCACCATCATCGAAAACCTTGGCATTGGTACGGCTGATGGACATGTCGAACCTCGTAGAGAGGTTGCGAAGGATGGATATGTCGGTATTGAATCGTACGTTCATGCGGTTGAAGCCATTCTTCTTAGCTGTGCTCTGACCATCGACGTAACCCACTGAGAGGTTGTACATACCTATATCGTCACCACCCTGCACATTGACGGAGTAGTTCTGTGTGTAGGCGGTACGATAGACGTAGTCGGTCCAGTCGGTGTTGTTGTGATACATATTATAATAGTATCCTTTCGGGTCGTCGTTGAGGAAGCGGAACTCGATGGGGGTGGTGCGATCAATGTTTTCCTGCACCGTGCCGAGCATCTCGGAAGCGTAGTTGCGGTACTGTGTAGCGTTCATCATCGTGGGCAACTGCGGAACGAGGGTGAAGCCGCCACTGATGTTAGCATCGATACGGGTAGCCATGGAGTGACCACGCTTAGTGTTGATGAGGATGACACCATTACCGCCACGTGCACCGTAGAGCGCGGTACCATTCTTAAGAACCTGCACACTGGCTATGTCGTCAGGCGAAATGTTAGCAAGGATATCATTGAACTGTCCGTCATGGAGCGACAGACGGTTGCGCTGCATATCCTGCTCTACCCCATCGATGACGATAAGTGGCTGGGCATTGGCATTGAGTGAGTTGATGCCTCGCAAGAACATCGACATGCCAGCACCGGGAGCTGCAGAGTGGGCGATGGCCCTCACGTCAGCTCCAAGATTGTTCTCAATATCGCTCTCAATGGTAATATTGTTGTTGCTGCCCGTTCGCTCGTAGGTCTTTTGCGCGGTGTAGCTGGTACCGTCGTCGTACATCTTACGATAGTTGTCCGGCATCATCTGGATACTGATGGCCTGATTGGGGTCGTTGGAGACAACCGCCACCTGTTGCGCCATATAACCAGCGGAGTAAACATAGAGTGAGGTAGTGAACGTAGGTACCTTGATGGAGAATGTACCGTCAGCCTTTGTCATGGCTGCGTAGTTATGGTTGCCCAGCGTACGCATCTGCACACCGGCAAGCGGTTTCTTGGAAGTCTGGTCAACCACTTTGCCCTTGAGGGTCATCATCGGATACTTGTCGGCGACCGCACGACGGCGTGTGGGCTGCTTTACAGCGGTAGCAGTCTCATCAGCGGTATTGTCGTCCTGAGCCATCAAAGGGAACGAGCATCCTAAAGCAATGGCACAGAGGAACAGTCTCAGACTGCTGCCCTGCAAAAAGTATTTAGCTATCTTCATCTTGCTTATTTTTCTTTTGATAAATACTCATCCTCTTCCACAGGGCGAAGGATGATGCTGATAATCTTAAAATCACGCGTATACTTGGCCATAGCCGGACGATTGAACACCGTGAAGTCGGTGGTGATCTTCAAGTTCGGCGAATAACGACGGTCCATGCTCAATCCACGATAAGCGACGGGGAACTCGAATGTACCCACCTTGACCGTGTCTATCTTCGTCCAGTCGTTCTCCACCTTCTGATTCAGCTTGATGGTCTGTAGCTTGTTGGCAGCGTTGCAGTAGCTCAGGGAGAAGTCAAACTGATTGGGGCGCAATGCCGTGGTATCGGAGGCATCCCACAAACCGGGCGCTGTCACGATATAAATATTGTACTTCGTAGAAAGTACATTGGGCAAGATGACATCAAGCTCCGGCTTGGAGTAGTTGCTCGTAGGTTGCACATGGATGAAACGCACATTTGTCGTGCCAGGCTCCAAGCCCGCCGCCTCAGGATCTGTAATATGCATGTTGACCATGTAACTTGAGCCGTTCCACACCTTAACGTAAGAGGATGTCGGCGTGAACGCGATAGTCGGATTCCAAGTCTCCCAAGACCGGAATGCCAGCGAGTCGGCTACCCTTGCGAAGCCATTGCTCAACTTCTCAGGATTGGAGGTGCGGGCAAGGATCTCCTGTGGGTTGGAGAGTTTGTTATGAAGGGTAGACAGCAGCGTGTCTTTGTTCTCTGCGCTCTCGTCAACAAGCCAGCGGTTGTAGCCGTTGTTATTGTTGAAGAACAAGTTGTTGACGATGTAATAACGCGTCAGCGAGTCGGTGAGGTATTTGGCATCAACAGTCACAGAGACGGTTGGTGCACTGGTAGCCGACGTAGCGTTGGCAATGTCCTGTGCCGACGTCGTGTTGATATAGTGGAAATAAGGCTTGATATGGTTGTAAGCAGCGATCCACGCCTCATTGGTCGGCATGAGCATGGTGTAGGAGCTGTCCTCTGAGGATGCCAGCACAGACAGACGGTTGAGCATCTGGTTGTAGGTCACCATCACAGAGTCAATATAGGTCTGCTTACCGTTGACCATAGGGCCGAGCACCGAGCGGTCCGGATCGAGGTAGCTGATGTCGTAATGATGGAAGTAGCTCTGCAACGAGTCAATGCCCGTACCGGTGGAGAGATACTCGTAGACATTGGGATAAAACGTTGCCATACCACTCATCACATGCATGACACCATTACTGCTGGGCAGGTTCAGCTGTGTAATGGTCTGGCCGTCGTAGGTGTACTGTCCGTCGCCCATGAAGCTGAATGACTTCTGGTTGAGTGTATGGATGCGTTCATCCACCGGGCCCGACACATTGTGATTATACTCTGCGATATGACACTTCACAAAGCGCTGCAGCACCATGGCACTGTCCTCGCTCATGAGCGAGGCTGCATCGTAAGTACCGTTGAGCGGAGCCCATACCGTATAATAGTGAGCAGCGGAGAGTTCATCGTCGTAGCCGGCTTTCTTCACCAGGGCAGCGAAGTCGCTCAACTCACTGTTGGCCGAGATGTTCTCCCACAGCGTCTTGTTGGCCGAAGCGGTGACATCTGTCGGCACCGTATTGTAGTCATCGAAATCGGAACACGATGCGGCCATCATGGTGGTGGCCACAAGCGTGAGTCCTATATATTTAAATGTTTTCATACTGGAGAATGCTTTAGTATTAAGTAACGTCAGTGATCAATACCAGTCCTCTGAATAGACATCGTTGTCAACGATGCTCACCGGCACGAACTCGACGAAGTCGAGCTGCCACTTCAGATCGGAGTCATCATTGATGACACTCTTGAAGCGGAACCAGAAGTCGTCACTTTGTTTAAGGTTGACACGTCCCAACACACGACGTAGCGTAACGATACCGTCACCACGGCAGTTCTTGGTGGTCGTCTCGTCACCCTGATCGCCCGGGTGGCCGCAGAAGCTGTAGGGACCTCTCATATAGCCACGGTTGCGAAGAGCCTGGTCGGAGGCGACGCCCTTGTCATCCTCTTCGTAGAAGGCGGTCCAACCAATACGTGGATCTGACTCGTCGATACGCACATCGAGAGGAATGGACAGGGCCTGCATCTCCTGCACGTTCTTGTTCTTGCCCCAATAGAACTGCATCATACCTCCGTGGGCCATAGGCGAGTAGAAAAGCCGGAACTCGTAGGTGCCTGACGGAACAGGAGGAAGCTTGACGGCCAGGTCATACTGTCCCCAGCCCTGGAAGGCGTCGGCTTGATAAGAGCGGTAGTCACCCTTGATATTATATCGAAGCTTTGAGGACTCACCATTGTAGCAGATCACGTTGTCGAAATAATCTGTCGGGAAGGCCAGACGAGCACCAGAACCACCACCATTCATAGCGCTCACTTCATTCATATAAAGGTAACGGAAGCCATTGTTGATAAACTCCGGCAGGAATGTCGTAGCCTCAAAGCGCATCCGCTCATGCAATACGCCATTGGGCACGTCTGAATCGTAGACCAGCATACTGCGGATGGGGTGGATGTAACCGTTGTAGGCTGTGATGTCCTGACGGTCAATGATGACACCCTGTTTCTTAACGGGGTGCATGGCGGAAGAGCCACGTGTACCAACCTCATCGGTGAGGGTGTTGTTGAGCACCCAGCGGTTGATGTAGAGGGTCTTGCCGGGCTGCGGTTCCCAAATTTTCATCAAGGTATGGGGCAGCATGGTCTCATAGTAGTCGTAAGGATCGGCTCCGTTGACATAGTTCCACTTATCAGTACCGGCAGGCACTCCAGGCTTATCCTCGAACACCAGCTGATCCTGTGCCATTGACGCATAAAGGATATGGTAGGCGATGAACATATTAAGGCAGTTGAAGCGATTGGTATAATCGTTGCCTGTACTGATGGTGATGCCTTTCTCAACAGGATACTGGTACCAGCTGGCTGCACCGCCATATACCTTATTGGCATATTGCACAAGGTCGTCGAAACTATTGATGCCGTTGGCCTTGAGCACGTCGTCGGATTCCGCGAAGATAGTATAGCCGACCTTGCACTCCGTAGGACAGTAAAGCTCGTCACCATTAGTATCTGTGCAGTCACCAGGTTTGGTGAAAGTCTTATTTTTTTTCGACTTCATTACCGAATCAGCCAAGCCTGTACGCTGCAGCGCCTCACTGAAGATACTGTATTCGGGCAATCGCTGTAGGGTGGCTCCAAGCAGACGTGAGGTGCGAGGCACAACATGGTCGATAATGTGTACCAAGCCATTGGTCACCTCATTGTCCTCGCTGATAATCGTTGACACATCGTTGAGGACGGTCTTGCCTTCTGAGCTAACCTTTGAGGAGATGGGGCGGCCGAGCATCGTACTGATGGTAGCACCGGAGCCACCCATAGAGATTATGCTATAGAGGCCGTTGGTGAGGTGGTACTCGGCGATGTCGTTGCACAGACTGTCGCTCAATCCCTCCAAGTCGTCAGAGGTCATGCCATTATGTGGGATGACGGCCTCTTTATCGTTCCAAAGACTGTCGATATAGAGCTTTACGCCCTCATTGGTGGGAGCATAGCAGGTATACTGCCCATAAGTAGACATATTTCTGTCAAGGCCCGAGCGCTTCAGAATATAGTTGAAGGCAGTCAGGTTGCTGTCGTTCTGGATGAAAGTCTCAACCGTCTGTCCGGTGAAGGTATAGAGGTTGGACTCATCCGGCTCTTTGTTACACGAAGCGATGGCAACAGCCAGGCCACAGAGCCCTAAAACGCTATTGATAAGGTATTTCATAAGAGCTTGTTTCTTTTAATAATTCTTTTCATATTCATCATTCGAGCTATAGGCAGGGTTCTGTCTTAAGTTCGAGTTGACATCAATCTCGCTTTGGATAACGGGCATGTACAGATATGGCTCGGTACGCATCTTGGCAGCAGCAGCCTGGGCACCAGAGGTATACTTACGCACCACGAGGTTGAGCATGTTGGTGTAGTTGTTGACAAAGTTCTTTCCCTGCTGTTCCTGATCGTAGAGGGTCGTGGAATAGTCAATGCCTTCGACATGGCGGTAGTTGTAGCGCATGAGGTCGTACCAGCGCTTGCCCTCGAAGCAGAGCTCACGCAAGCGCTCGTTGAGCACCAGCGTCTCCATGTTGGTCTTAGTGTTGTAAGAAGCCCATCTCAGCGAGTCGGAGCTAAGGCTTCCCTCATAGATGGAGCGGCTGTTGACAGCCTGCACAAGATTGAAAGCCTCGCGCAAAATAATGTCGTTGTCGTCGGCAGCAAGTTGTGTCATGGCCTCAGCCTTCATGAGCATGACGTCAGAAAGACGGTAGAAGATGTAGTTCTGGCTTACACCGTTAGACACCAGCCGGCCCGACCGTTTCTGTCCTGCAGTAACGTTGACAGGGTTGCCGATGTTCCAGCTCTCTGTGGCAATCATCTTACGAACGTCATAGGAAGATGCGTCGGTAAGCACATTGTAGCAATCCTCGAGCACGCGGTAGTCACCGTTCTGCGAGAAGACAGCTGCACCGGAGCCACGTGAGCCGAAGATAGAAGAAGCACGCACAAACCCCGTAGTGGCACTGTTTTTGTCGTTGTAGTTGCTGAACATCTCGGTGAGTCCGAGGTTGGAGTTGCTATTGCCGTCAAACTGAAGTTCAAAGATGCTTTCTTCAGCATTCTGATCAATAAACAGGTCGTTGTAGGCCTCATCACCATCTGCCAGCGGGTACTCTTTAGTAGTCAGCTCTCCGCGTTGCGGCTGATGGTTGGCTTGCTTAGAGGCAATGACCTTGTCGCAATAGTTCACGCATTCCTGATAGTCGGATGCAGAATGGAGCACCGAGGCTCTCCACAGATAGATGTCGGCAAGGATAGCGTCGATGGCATCACGGTTGATGAGTCCCTTGGAACGCCAGTCGTTGTACGATGTCGGATCGAGGGCGTTAAGCTCTGCCTCCTTGAGATCAGCGATACAGACATTGAGTATGGAGTCAGGGTTGACTTGTGGAATGTTCATCTGCTCAGAGCTCTTCATATAAGCATGACCGCTGTAGGGCACGTCACGGAAGTTGCGTACGAGATAGAAATAGCACAGGGCCCTGAGAGCCAGCATCTGTGAGCGGTCGCTCAAATAGTCGCCCTGAGTATATGAGGGGTCGACCGACATCACGCTCTCGGCTCTGTCAAGCACGATGTTGCAGTTGTTGATGACCTTGTAGATGGGTGCCCACGCAGCGAAGGCATTGGTAGTCTCGACGTTCACGGCATCAATCTGTGTCAAGGCATTGACCGTGGCATTGCTGGTAGAGAGCGACGTAACGGGTACAAGCTCGTCGGAGCGGAAGTCGCCCCACACAATCAAGCTCTTGATGACATTGGAGGAGCACATCGACTGATAAGCGCCCATCACCATGGATGACACGTCGGACTTGGTCTTCCAGAAGTCCTCATCAACGGTCTTGTCGTCAGGCAGCAGCACTGTGTCGACACACGACGAGAGGCACAGGGCAGCCAGGACGACTGGGATATAGTGTTTGAATTTCAGTATATTCATTGTTTACCAATTATTAAATCGTTAAGGCCTTTAGAAACCAATACTTATACTTGCTGTGAAGGACTTGGATCGCGGGGTTTGCGAGCTGTCGGTGGCGACGCCCCATGAACCTGCCGAGATCTCCGGGTCAATGCCACTGTACTTCGTCCACAACCAGAGGTTGTTCATACTGAAGTACACCTGCAGTGCAGAGAGTCCCCAGCGCTTGAGCACCTTACGGTCGAAGTTGTAAGACAGCTGCAGGTTGTTGAATCTGACAAACGAGCCCGACTCCACATAACGGCTTGAGCCTTGGAAGTTGTAACCGGTATTGTAAAGGGCACGTGGCATTGGTGTCACATCTCCGTCCTGACGCCAGCGGTAGTTCACCGTGGTAGTCTGGTTATTGGTGTTGAACATCTCCTGCAGTGACATACGTGCAGCGTTGACCACCTTGTTGCCAAAGCGGTAGGCGAAGCGGGTCTTCAGCGACCAACGGCCATAGTTGAAGGTGAAGTTGAAACCGCCCTGCAGTTTAGGCAGTGAGTTGCCAAGGTAGACAATGTCGAGTGCATTGATCTGACCATCGTGGTTGATATCCTCATAGATAGCGTCACCACCTTGGAATGTATAGGTAGAAGAACCGCTGTCATAGTTGTAAACAAGGTGCTGCGGTTCGCCGTTGCTGGTCATGATGACCTTGCCGTCGGCACCCGTGGCTACAGGGAACGTATGTCCGGCAGCCAGCTGTTCATTAATCCAGGAACGATACTGGTCAGCAGTGAGGTTGTGCTCCTTCTGATAGTTCTGCAGGTACTGATAGCTGTACTGGAAGACACCTTTGTAGCGGAATCCATAGATAGATCCCAATGCATTGCCAATCTGCACGCGGTTGAGGTAAGCACCACGCGTGGTAGCGCTCCACTCGGTATTGATGGCATCGAGCACGCGCTTGTCCATCTCCTTGATCTCGTTGTAGTTTTGTGCCGCATTGATACCGGCACTCACTCTGAACTTGCCTATCTTGATGAAGTCGTGCGCATTGATGTTCATCTCCCATCCGTCGTTGTTCATCTTTCCGACATTTGCGTACGACACAGAGGAATAACCGGTGGTTGTGGGGATGGCCACACCTTTCATAAGCAAGTCCTTCGTTGACTTGTGATAGTAGTCAAAGTCCATCTCGATCATGTCATTGAAGAATCCGAGGTTGAAACCAAGGTTATACGAGGTGGTCTTCTCCCAGCGCAAGTCATCGAGTTTCAGTCCGTCAATGGTGGCCACGGTAAGCAGCGAGTTGCCCTTACCATAGCGTCCGGAACTGGTGTTGTAGGTAGAATAGAACAGATAGTCGGCATCTGGAGCCTTACCCACGATACCCCAGCTGGCACGCAGACCGAGCATGGAAAGGAACTTGTCTCGCAAAGGTTTCATGAAGCCCTCATCGATGGCGTTCCAGCGCAGTGACACACCGGGGAAGTACGCCCACTTGTTCTTTGGGCCGAACTTGGAGTTACCGTCGGCACGCAGTGAGAAGCTGGCGTTGTAACGGCCCTTATAAGAGATGTGTCCGTTATAGATCCAGTCCTGTGAGTTAGCACGGCTGTTGCTGCTGCTCATACTGCGCAGGTCACCGTCCGTTGTGGGAGAAGTGATGCCATTAGGCAATTCATTGTTGGTGATGCTCTGACTGTTGCTCTTCGAGGTACTCATCTCATAGCGGAACAGCATCATAGCCGTCAAGTCCTTGTTGTGGAAATACGGTGTATAGACGAGCTCGGCGCGTCCATTGGTCAGGAAGCGGTTCGACTCGGTGTTGGTGCTAACGTTGTAGGTCGATGCGGTCCAGTTCTCCGTCGACAGCGATGCGGGATAGTACGAAGGCACGCTGCGCGCGTAGATGTCGAAGTAGACACGTCCATTGAACGTGAGTCGGTGCTGTTCCACTCCTGTACCAAGCAGTTCGTACTTGATGCTGAAGTCAGGCACGATACGGTAGGTCTGGTCTTTCTTCCATGCCAGGTTGGCAATGGCGACGGGGTTGCCGATGGCTCTCACGTTGCGCATCTCGTAAGAAGAGTAGTTGCCGGTATAAGGATTGATAGCGCCATTCGACGAGCCTGACGGGTTCATGATGTAATACTCATCGGTATCGGTGCCGTCGGCGTTCTGCCGGTAGATGCTCATGTTCGGTGCAAGCGTCTGTGCCTTGGACAGCAGGTTGGCGTAGTTCTGATTATTGTCAGTGTACGTCAGGGCGAAGTTAGTGGAGAAACGAATGCGGTCGGACACATTATAGTCGAGCACCAGTCGTGTAGAGAAGCGGTCGAGTTTCTGCTTGATGATAGAACCGGTCTGATGGTCGTAGCCGGCAGAAATACGGAACTGTGCTTTCTGACCGCCACCAGTGAGGTTGAGGTTATAGCTGTGCATCTGACCGAATTGCTTGACTGCCTTCACCCAGTCGGTATTGTTGTTCCAGTTCTCATACTCTGACCAACTGGGGTCGTAGTTGAGCTCAGCGATATTGGTCGTAGCCGTCGACGACTGCGAAGGATTATAGAATTCCTCCTTCATCAGCATGGTGTAGTCGTCACCATTGAGGAGCTTATAGCCGTCAGGCTGCCAGTTTCCTGTGAACTTATAGGAGAAGTTGACACGCGTCTTACCGCGTGAGCCACGTTTCGTAGTAATCTGAATGACGCCATTGGCACCGTTGACACCCCAGATAGCCGTGGCGGCAGCATCCTTGAGCACGGTGATACTGGCGATATCCTCCACGTTGACGGAGAGCAGGCTGGCGTATTCCTCCTCGTTGGCATTGGCGAAGTCGAAGGTTTCGTCGGGGTTGTCAAAGATCTTGTCGTCGACGACGATCAGGGGCTGTGCGTTGCCGTTGATAGTTGTCACACCACGCAGACGCATGGTCGTGCCCGCACCGAGGTTACCGGAGTTGGCCACGATATCGAGACCTGCGATTTCACCCTGCAGGGCCTCATCGGCCGAGGTGAACGACAGTCCGTTGAGGTTGTCCATGTTGAACGTCTGCTGTGCCACCGACACCTCACGTTTGGGTATCATCAGACCACCCGATGATGTACGGGTGGCTTTGACCACGACCTCGGTGATGTTGCGTGAGGCCGACTCAAGGGTAATGGTGAAGGTCTCGGTGTCGCCGATCTTGATAGTTTTGGTCTTATCGCCCACATAGGAGACGACGAGTTTGTTCTTCGGACTCTTTATCTCCATGGAGAAGTTACCATTGACATCGGTTTGTGCAGCCGAGACGATACGGTCGTTAGCGTCCTTCTCCACCACATTAGCCATCATGACTGGGCCTTCAGGGTCGCTCACCGTACCGGATATACGTTTGCTCTGAGCCGAGGCCGTCAGGGCGAGCAGGCTCAGGCAAGCTGTAGTGATGATTGTTTTCTTAGACATAATCATTAGTCATTTCATGGGTTGTTAATGCTTTCTGCTCATTGCTCTGGCTCTTGCCTTGGCCTTGGCCGCTGCCTCGCGGGTCGCAACGATCTCAGGATTCCAAGACCCTTCGCCTGATGTGTTCTTGTAGAGGTACAAGGGCGATGTGAGCTCATGTACGGCACAGAAAGAAGAGGTGAGGATGGCATTGGCTTTTGTTTTTGAAGAGGCACTGACGGAGTTGCCGGCCGACGACGAGCTCTGGCCAAGCCAGTAGTCGCGCGCCATCTGGTTGGTGAGCAGCTTACTGTCGTTGGCATTGATGGTATGCGAGGTGCCGGTACCGTCGGTGATGGTGATGCGATTGTCACCACCCGAGACCTTGTAAGTCTCAGCCACACCGATGGAGTTGGTATACAAGCTCTCGTACGTACCTCCATCAACGCTCTTATCGGCATAGAGGGCGATGCTCTGGAAGTGATAACGGCAGAAAGCACGGATAGCCTTGATCATGTTGAGGGCTTGTGCCTTCACCGAGCTGCTGGCATCTTCGCCGTAAGTGTCGAAGAGTGCCTGCACTTCACTCCAGCGTGGCAGACCATGGCTGTAGGCCACCTCCATGGCAGCGTTGTCAGGGGCGTAGAGTGTGTAGTTATAGGTATTGAACATCTTCACGTTCTCGTCGGGACAAGCATTACGCACCATGTTGTTACCGGTACCGTAAGTTGAGGTAAAGATAATATACTGGTCTTGTTCGGTGGTACCAAAGGAGTTGGTCTCATCGGAGATGCCGGCCCATTTCAGCAGATCAGTGGCGGCAAAGCCGGAGCACAACTCATAGAACTCAGAGAACTGGCTATTGTCTTGCAGCACACGGCTCACGCTCTTCATCGTAGGCTGGATAACGCGGTTGATGCGATAGGCATGACCATTGGCCTCGCTATAGTCCTCCTCAATGGTAGCAGGAGTAGACTTTGCATCAGCGTCAACCTGCGCACCAGTGCCTACCTTGGAACCAACGGCCCCACCGGAGACATAGATTTCACCGCCATGCTTGGTCTTATAATAATGGTTGCCGCCCAAAGTCTCTCCGTCATCAAGAATCACTGTGTGATAGTTGAGGATATCGATAAGCTGCGTCATATAGCGGGCACCGGGCGTGTTATAGCGCACAGTCTCGACGACTGAAGGATCGACCGCACCGGTCGCCTTATTGTACCGATGCACGTCGCAACGCAGCTCCGAAGCACCGGAACGCTCGTTGGTTACATATTTATAATAATGTAAAGCACGCGGCGTCGTGTTGTAGAGCGATGTCGGATCGATGTAGTAATGGTCGAAGGCTTCGTCATCGGGTATGAAGAAAGCATAGTTGGCGCTCATAGCCAGCAGATAGTAGCGGAAGTCGATGCCAAGGTATTTATTGTCCTGCACGGCCCAGTTCATGACATACATGTCGGGATATGAAGACGACGGTGCAAGCACAGCGCGGTACTCGTCAGGAGCGAGCATCTCATTGAGCACATAGACGACACCGTTGTTGGCAATCTTTACGTCGTAACGGCCATCATCGGTAGTGCGCAGCAAACTCAACTTCATGTTCATATTCTCACTGGCATCGTTGATGAGCTGCGGAAACTTACTGGGCACAGAGCTCACGAACGAGGCCTGCTGCAAGTTTCTGATAAACGCCGTGATGATGGTCGGCGCTGCATTCTGCATGCTATCAAGGTTGTCAATGAGGTTTTCCTTGGTGTTAGGTTTCTTACCATATATATTAATAAGGTATGCGCCTGCACCACCAGGGAGGAAATATTTACGGATGGCATCATCGTCGGGAGCAAACAGCGCACCCATGTCGGTGATGGTATAGTCAAGCGACGACACGTTGGCATGAGAAGGATAGTACTGGTTCCATCCCAGGTCGTACTTCAGATAGCGTCCTGCCCCGAGCGCATTGTTATCGGGATCAATAGTGAGCGTAGCGTTCTGCGAGCGCGAACTCACATAGCGCATCTCGAAGATCGAGTCCTTCAAAGGCTGGTTGTTGGCGATGGCCCAGTCATTATACTGATTGGTAATGGTCTGGTTGAAATAAGGAGCGGCATAGTAGTCGACCATTCGGCTGAAGATGCTAGTCTCGGAAGTATTGCGCAGCACGTCGGCCATATTGCCTGGAGGCACCAGCACGTTCTCCAGTTGCTGGATGTATCCGTTCATGCAGGTGACATCCTTGTTGATGATTTTGTCGTTGAAGACGTAAGCAGGCTGGGCGGCTTCATCGTACTTCTCCCCGGTGAGGATCTCGAAGTCGGAACCATCTCCAGTGGTAGTAATGTTGTTGTTCACCATCTGGTCGCGGGTGAAATGCACCATCATAGGACGGGTACCGTCTTTCACGATGTCAATGCCAGTGGCATAGTGCTCGGTCCACCAGCTGTTGTTGCGCGGCATCTGTGAAGGACCATAGAGGTGGGTGATAGAGTCGATGACACTCACATTGGTCTGATGCTTCATAGCCAGGCCGTTCTCCACAGACACTGATCCTGCGGAGACATTGGAGAGCATGCTCACCAATAGGGCGTTGTCGATCATTGAAGAATAAAGCAAGAGCTTCTTCTGTGCCAGCGACAGCTGCTCATAGCTCGTCACACCCCATGCATTGCTCTTGAAGAAACGAGCAAAAGCTTCATCATTGGCAGGGAAAACGGTTTTACTACCTGTACGCGACAGCGTAGAGGTATAACCCAAATCGTCCACCAAACGAAGATAAGTCGTGAAGGTACCAGTGAGGTAGGACTGATTAGGATTCTTCAGCTCCTCATAGATACTGCCTCCCAACCATTCCGGCTTAGTGTCTTCGTCTACCTCCATGTTTTTATCAACACAAGAAGCAAACAGACCAAGACTCACAAAGAGTACACTAATAAATAGTCTATTCATATTAAGGCTTAAAGAGTTAATATATTTGATATTTCTTGTTCCAATAGAAGTCAACTGCAAAATAAGATAAAAAAATCCGAACTTCCAAAGCAAAAGCTTCAAACTTTTAGTAAAATTGTACAGAAACGCTCAAAATGTCAATTAGTACTAAAGAAATATCAAAAAACAAGGGTCTATGCTCCCCAAATCAGCGTTTCAACAGAACTTTAAAACCAAGCATAAATATGTTGAGTATTGAGCAAACAACCATGTTCTCATCAACCATCGTACGAATTTCATAACCTGAACACCAAAGGTTAATCACGCCATACGCCCCATTGTCTAATATATAAGGTGAAGAGGTACGATAAGGTGAAGAGGTACACTAAACGAGCATTGTCGTTCACCGGCCACCATTCATGCGCAGAAATCAAGACAGGGGGTGTGCCGACCATGTTTTTTGATATAATTCTTAGGAATGTGATAAAAATAGACCGTCAGACAAAAAATGAAGCAAAAAGACAAGGGTTTCTCAGAATTATTGTCTATTTTTGCCCTTAATGAGCATCAACTGACAGCAAACTAATAACAAATTCATTAAAACTCATAAAAACAAATGCAAAATAATATGAAACACATCCAATCTCTTTTCGTTGCCTGCCTCATGGCCTTTCCTACCATGACCCACGCTCAGGCACGAACGTTCGACTTCACAAAGTCCCAACCTGTCTACTCCGATGCCACTGGCTACGGCTACGACATCATCGCCGCACCCAAGAAAGCAGGACAGACGTTCTTCTTCTCTGTAAAAGTGCCCGATGGCAACTACCGTGTCAGTGTGGTACTCGGTTCGAAGAAGGCCGATGCCATCACCACCGTACGTGCTGAGTCACGCCGGCTGATGGTGGAGAACTGCGCCACAAAGAAACGGCAGCAGAAGACCTACACGTTTATCGTCAACAAGCGTTCGCCGAAGATTGACGACAAGCATAGTGTGCGTCTGAAGGACCGTGAGCGCGGCTACCTCGACTGGGACGACCGTCTCACGTTGGAGTTCAATGGCGTCAACCCGTCAGTGAGCAAGGTGACCATCGAACCTGATACCGTGGCAACCACCATCTTTCTCTGCGGCAACTCCACCGTCGTGGACCAGAGCCGTGAGCCCTGGGCCTCATGGGGACAGATGATCACCCGATGGTTTGGTCCTGAGGTGGCCATCTCCAATCATGCCGAAAGCGGGCTGACCGCCGGCTCGTTCCTCGCAGGCAACCGTCTCGACAAGGTGCTGGCCATGATGCACAAAGGCGACTACGTCATCTGTGAGTTCGGACACAACGACCAGAAAGAGAAAGGCCCGGGCGCCGGCGCCTGGTACAACTTCCAATACAACCTCAAGAAATACATCGACCTCGTGCGCCAGAAAGGCGGCAACATCATCTTCGTCACACCTACCCAACGCCGCCGCTTCGACGACTCCAAGACCAAGATCATGGAGACCCATGGAGACTATCCCGATGCCATGCGAGATGTGGCACGCCGCGAGAACGTACCCGTTATCGAGCTGCACGACATGACACGCACGTTCTTTGAGACCTTAGGCTATAATGACAGTAAACGCGCACTGGTGCACTACCCCATGGGATCGTTCCCCGGACAGACACGCGAGCTTGCCGACAACACCCACTTCAATCCCTATGGCGCATACGAAGTGGCTAAGATGGTGGTTATGGGAATGAAAAAACTGCAGTTGCCCGTACTGTCGGCTCTCTCATCTGACTGGAAGGACTTCGACCCGTCCCATCCCGATGACTTCCACACGTTTGTATGGTACCCCACACCACTCACGGACACCACCAAACCCGATGGCAACTAAATTCAAGTTTCGCAAGACCGGCCCCTGCATACGGCAAACTTGGCTATAAAGTAATTGTTGCGATGCAAACTTGAAAAACTAAATTAAACTAAGGAGGAACATATAGAAGGTATAGCTACGGCTTAAAGTCACTACGGCATATGCTGAAAATCATGCCAACCAGAATGTCAGTCAAGAAAAAGTTGAAGAAATTCTGAAAGAAAAGCTGAAGAAACTTTTGCCCATTAACAAAAAAGTCGTAATTTTGCATCCTGAATTGGGTGTATCGTGCCCTGAACATATTAAAAGACCCTTAAAATAGTTGGATGAAGAACGACAATTTGAAGAATCAGTACCGTGTGAATGGACAGATCCATGCGCGGGAAGTTCGTGTGGTTGGTGACGGTGGCACCGAGGTAGTGCCTACGCGCCGTGCCTTGGACATGGCCCGCCAACAAGGCTTGGACCTTGTGGAGATTTCACCGAATGCCGAACCACCCGTGTGTCGTATCATCGACTACAGCAAGTTCATCTACCAGCAGAAGAAACGTCAGAAGGAGATGAAGCAGAAGCAGGTAAAGGTCGAAGTAAAAGAGATACGGTTCGGACCTCAGACCGATGACCACGATTACCAATTCAAGCTCAAGCATGCCCAAGAGTTCCTTCAGGAAGGCAACAAGGTACGTGCCTATGTGTTCTTCCGCGGTCGTTCCATACTCTTCAAGGAGCAAGGCGAGGTGCTGTTGCTGCGTTTCGCCAATGACTTGGAGGAATATGCCAAAGTAGAGCAGATGCCTAAGTTGGAAGGCAAGAAGATGTTCCTCTTCCTGGCTCCGAAGAAAGCCGGTGTGGCTAAGCAAAGCCAGCAGAAGCGCGACCGTCTTGCCGCTGAGGCAAAGGCAAAGGAAGAAGCAAAGGTGAAAGAGGCCGAGGATGCCGAGAAGAAAGGACTGCTCGGCAATGCCAAAGGAGCCGACGCACTGCTCAAGCTGAAAGAAAACACTGAGAAATAAGTAAAAACTGCGTGGTACCGCCAGGTATATGCGTTGCCACCTTTTATTATAAACAACAAATTAATTATTAAAAAAATGCCAAAAGTTAAGACAAACTCCGGTGCAAAGAAGAGATTCACATTCACCGGTACCGGTAAGATTAAGCGCCATCATGCTTACCACAGTCACATTCTGACTAAGAAGACCAAAAAGCAAAAGAGAAATCTGGATCACCAGGCTATCGTGGACCAGACCAACATGAAGCAGGTGCGCGACCTGCTCTGCCTGCGTTAATTAATCTAACTTAGTCGAACGTTTAAAGAAAGAAAATTATGCCAAGATCAGTCAATCATGTGGCTTCTAAAGCCAAGAGAACAAGAATACTGAAGCAGACCAAGGGTTACTATGGCGCCCGCAAGAATGTGTGGACCGTTGCCAAGAACACCTATGAGAAGGGTCTCACATACGCTTATCGCGACCGTCGCACCAAGAAGCGCAACTTCCGCGCTCTGTGGATCCAGCGTATCAACGCTGCCGCACGCCTCCAGGAGATGAGCTACAGCCAGTTGATGGGTGCTCTCCACAAGGCAGGCATCGAGATCAACCGTAAGGTGCTTGCCGACCTCGCCATGAACAACCCCGAGGCTTTCAAGGCTATCGTGGACAAGGTGAAGTAAAAACAAGAATCAATCAACAAAGCGGAACGACTTGACAATAAGCCGCTTCGTGATTATCACAAAGCAAAAGGGCTATGTCCGGAACACTTCCAGACATAGCCCTTTTTGTATAGCTGCCCCGAACGGCTTACCAGCACCGCACCGGAGTTTCGCCGATAAGCCGGCGGAGTTTCGCCGATAAGCCGACGGAGTTTCGCCGATAAGCCGGCGGAGTTTCGCCGATAAGCCGACGGAGTTTCGCCGACAATCCGACGGAGTTTCGCCGACATTACAACGGCATATCTACCGAGACATTGCCGAGCGGCATGGTAAAACCATTGACAACATACTCTTCGTAGATACTCTCCAAGATGGCCACGAACTTCTGCTCAGCCTGATTCTCCCACATACGGAACTCCACATCCTCCGTATATTATTTCCCATCAACTATTCTTTGATAAGCCAGACGCTCGTCGCCATTGAGCAGATGTATGATTCCACAATAGCGGAAGCCCAGCGACAACAGGGCATGCTGCATGATGGTGTTGTCGCGATGGGTATCCACGCGAATGTTATTGGTCACAGAGAAGCAATAAGCCATGATGTCGGCCAGCACATGATGACAATCCGGACGACTGGCCACCCGATGAATGACATAATAAGGTGCGACATCGTCGGTCCACTCTCCCCTTTCTATCTCGTTGTAAGTGACGTCAGGACCAGGAATAAACGCCCATGTGGCGATGGCCCGGCTGTCTGTGCCCTCATGATCCATCAGCAGGAAGCTCTGGCCACGGTCGATGTCACGCAGCAGCAATTCCTTCTGCGGATAGCCATCACTCCATTGCAACATATTGCCATTCCGGCGCATGATGGCCTTGCCATCCTCGATAAGCCGCATGATGATGGGCAGATCACCGCGTGCTGCCCTTCTGACGGTTCTCTTCATAAGGATTCAGCGCATATCGCTGTCAGTGAAAGAGAACGGCAGCAGATCCTTGATACTATGCATGCGGTAGATGCCGTCCTTACCAAAGAGCAGAATCTCAATGGGTTGTTTGTAGCGGTCCTCCATCTCGATGACGACCTGCCGGCACGAGCCGCAGGGCGACACTGGCTGTTTGCGCAGTCCGCCACCATCGCGCGCGGCAATCGCCAGCATGCGGATGGGCTGGTCAGGATAGTTGGACTGAGCGGCAAAGATGGCGGAACGCTCGGCACACAGACCCGACGGGAAGGCGGCATTCTCCTGATTGGCACCAATGACAACGGTGCCATCGTTGAGCAGCAAGGCAGCACCCACACAGAAGTGGCTGTAACGCGCATAGGCGTTGTGGGTGGCATCACAGGCACGCTCCACGAGCATACGCTCCTCGGCCGTCAGATCCTCCATCGAACAGTAGTCGTAATCAATCAACAGTTTATGATGTTCCATATATCATTTTTGTTTATATTCGTAAGCACCAATGTCGGGCGTCTTCTTTCTCGAGATGCCCAACCGGTCATCGGGCAGCGCCGTCAGCGGGTCGGCCTTACCGATGGCTGCCGACACACTGTCAAGACGGAAGTCGTAGATGAGGTTATCAGTGTCCATCTTCATGAAGTGTTTTTCTCCCATGCTCGTCGTATCCTTCACATCCTCGTAGAAGACATGGGTGAAGTGCACACTGTCGGCTGTCGTCAGCTTCGGCGTGCGGATCATGCAGTAGTCGAAGAGATAATGGTCGAGGGCCGTGGTATCGACAGGCGACCATATCAGCACATCATCGGCATAACCTGTGAGCAGTGAGTTGCGCACGAGGAGGTTGACTATCGGGTAGCTGTTGTTGAAGGCCAATGCAGCGCCGCGGCGTGAGTCAAATGGGTAGAACTGGGCCAACGTAGCATTGTTGATGGTAACGTCACCGCCATTAACCAACAAGCAGTCGTGAAGCGTGTTGGTAATCTGCACGTCTTCCAGTGTCACCTTGGCATTGGTAGTGACGAGTCCGTATCCCTGGCAGTTGTGCAACGTACTGTGGCTGAGCAGCAGCGTCTGTCGAGTCACGTCGCAGGAATCGACGGTAACAGCGGTATTGGTACTGTGCAGTTCAGTATAACGCAGTTCGTTGTCGTACGACGACGCATGAAATCGCACGCCCATCCACTGCGCCGGGACGCGGTCGTAGGGCAAATAGTCAAACATACGGTCGATGCGGTCGCCCCGCAGCAGGATGCCCTTGTCGGCCGTGCCCATCGTGAGCAGGCGACCATAGACGTCGATGCCGGCATCGGAGTGGAAGTAAAGCGTCGAACCGGGTGTGAGGGTGAGCGTAGCTCCGCTGTCCACACGCAGACCTCCATAGATGACCGTCGGTGTGGTAGAAGCGTCGATAGTAGAGTCTTTCGAGATGCGCACATTGCGCAGGATGCGTGCGTTCCACGCCCACGCATCGAGGTTGACACGCTGTTCCACCCCGCTCTCCAGGGTGAAGATGATATTGTCTGACTGTTCCTCAGGCTCAGCCGAACTGGCCCGCGGCAGCGTAGCTTCTATCACTACGCGCACGCTGTCCTTGTTGCGAAGCTCCACCTCACTGGTGGAATAGTCATTGCCCTCACCTAAATAGATGCCGTCGACATTGACCCGGAAAGCCGACTGCGCCCCACGCTCCAGACGGATGCTGGCACAGCGCAGCCCATCACCGGAGCGGTTGAACACCCATAAGGTCTTGGCTGCCGACGGGACGTTGGCGAACAGCGTGTCCAGCCGGACGGTATCAGTGGAAAAACTGAGCTGATGGGACGGTGACGTCGTAAAACTGTCGTCGTCTTGACAAGAGGCCATTAAGCACACCATGCAAGCCATGGCGAACGAAAGGTATAAAAAGAGAGCTTTCTTCAGCATATCGTCTGTGTATATAATGATAACGGCCTCATCTGTTAATTATTGCTTGATGTCCACACCATGTGTGAAGTCATCTATCATGACATCAGCGTATTGCGCTACTACCTCGCGGGGATTGGTGGTGACGAGGCCCACAAGGTAGATGCCGGCGGCCTTGATACTGCGCATGCCATTGACGCTGTCCTCAAAACCTACACAGTCGGCCGGTGCCTCGCCCAAGAGCTCAGCAGCCTGCAGATAGCCGTCGGGAGCGGGCTTGCTGCGGCGGATATTCTCACTCGTCAGGACAGCATTGAAGAGAGACTTAAAGTCGGGATGCTGACGATACACTTGCGCCATCTTCGCCAGGTTGCTGCTCGTCACCACAGCAGTCTTGATGCCCTGTTGACGCAGGCTGACCACATAGTCATGGGCTCCGGCGATATAGTCGTAGCTCATATGGGCCTCGAAGTCATTGAGCGCCTGCGTGATGGTGTGCTGCACCTCTGTCTGACCGGCAAAGTACTGGTCGTAGATCTGTACCAGCGTCATGCCTTTGATGCGGTTGTGGAAGTCGGGCATCTCGGGATGGTACCGTCGTCCCTGCTCTCCCCAGAACTTTGTATATTGGGTCTCCGTGTCGAAGACGACACCATCTAAATCAAATAATGCGGCTTTAAAATTCATGTAGCTTTCTTTTTTGTCTACAAAGTTACGACAAAAAAAGTGCAATGAAGCATAAACCGTACTATTTTAATGGGGATGTATCAAAATAGGAGAAGTTCAGAAGTCCGGAAGTTCAGAAGTTCAGTCAAATGCATAAGTATCTGATAATAAGGTATCATTATAGTAATGACAGAACTCCCGGACTTCTGAACTCCTGGACTTCTCCAATTTTGATACACCCTCCATGTTGTATCAATAGGCCTCATCCTCCTTGATTTCCTGCCGCGTAAGCTTGTGGCGGTCTATCTGCCGCCAGGCATACCAGATGTAAGCCAGTACCACGGGCACGAGCAAGGAGACGTAGAACATGACCGTCAACGTGAACTTGCTGCTACTGCTGTTGACGATGGTGAGCGAGCTCTGCAGGTCGGCATTCGACGGATAGTAGGCAGTGTTGTTCCAACCCGTGATAAGCAACAGCACAAGCACAACCAGCACCACACCGATGCCTGCCGGCCAGATACCTTTCACATAGACCTTGCTGCACACCGTACGGATCACGCCATAGAGCAACAGGCCCACGCCAATGACAAACAGGACGAGCAACGGCCACATCGTCAGCAGGTTGTGAAGATACTTGTAAGGTTCCATGGCGATCGTGCCCGTCAGCGGGTCATAGGCATATCCATCCTTCAGAAGTGTGCGCACGAAGTACGTGAGAAACAGGATGAGGAAAGCACCAACATTGCCAAGCACCTGACGGCGGCAGCGCTGGCGCAGCACATCGTCGGCCACATTGTTGAGGATATACAACGCGCCAAGCACACGGGCCAGGAAGAACACGGACAAGCCAAACAACACATTCCAGATGTCGAGCAGGGCATCGAGCCCATTGCTGGCATTGGCCCAGCGGCTGATGACGGGTTGCAGACTGTCGGTGATATTGGCCTTGGAGACAAGGAAATTGCTGCCGTCGAAGAACGTAGCCACGGCACCGCCGAGCAACAGCGGACCTACAATGCCGTTGATGACCAAGCACACCTGAAACACACGCGGACCCAGGATGTTGCCCAACTTGTTCTGGAACTCATAGCTCACGGCCTGCACCACAAAGGTAAACAGAATGAGCATCCACAGCCAGTAGGCACCACCGAAGCTCGTGCTGTAGAACAACGGGAACGAGGCGAAGAACGCACCGCCAAACGTGACCAGCGTGGTGAACGTGAACTCCCACTTACGGCCGGTAGAGTTGATGACCAGACGCCGTTCCTCAGGTGTCTTGCCCAATGAGAAGATCATACTGTTGCCACCCTGCACAAAGAGCAGAAACACAAGCAGCGCACCAAGCAGGCTCACCACAAACCACCAGTACTGTTGCAAAAATATATAGCTCATAGTCGTAAATGCTTAAATTTCGGTTGATGGAACATTACCTTTCTTTATTTGCTTGCAGAGGATGCTCACCTCCACCACAAGCATGGCCGTAAAGAGGAAAAGGAAGAGGAAGAACGTCAGGACGACCGAGCCTGAATGAAGGTCGGACACGGCAGCCCAAGTAGGCAGCATGTCCTGGATGGTCCAAGGCTGACGGCCGAACTCTGCCACAAGCCATCCGGCTTCACTGGCGATGTAGGCCAATGGCAACAATGCGATGGCTACGATGTGCAACCACCGCTGGCGGTCGATGGTCTGACGACGGAAGGAGAAGAACAGCACCACAAGGAAGAAAAGGATAAACAGACATCCCATGCCCACCATCACGCGGAAGGCCCAGAAATTGATGGGGATGAACGGCACCACCTGATGCTTATCCTTGACGTAGCCGTAGCCAAAGTACTGGATGTTGTCGGCCAGTGTCTTGCGAGTCACAGCGTCTTTCTTTCCGCTGCGATACTGCTGCAGGGCGGCAATGGCCTTGCGTCCGCGTGCCATTTTCTCCTCCACCGACGGTTCCTTCTCGCCATTGGCTTTGGTGTAGCCGTTGAGCAAGTCGTTGACACCCGGCACCATACCGTCAGGCGTATGGGTGGCCAGCAGCGAAAGCATGTTGGGCACAGCAATGCGGAAAGGCGGTTCAGCCTCATGGGTGTAGTCGGGTTGCTTCAATGGATTGACCCATGCCACGCCGGTCAGGCTCTGTGAAGGACCACCGTTGTAGAGGGCTTCCATAGCCGCCAGCTTCATAGGTTGTGTCTTGGCTACCATGTACGCACTGTTGTCGCCAGTGAAGGCGGCCAGCAGCGAGGCACACAGTCCCACCACGGCACCTATCTTGATGCTCTCCTTGGCCAGCTGGATCTCACGTTTCTTCAACAGATACCAACAGCTCACGGCTACAACAAACACAGCACCGATGACCCATGCCGACGTCACGGTATGGAAGAACTTATCCACGGCAAAGGGCGACAGCGCCACAGCGGCAAACGAGTCCATCTCAAAGCGCATCGTGTCGGGGTTGAACGTCTGGCCGATAGGATATTGCATCCATGCGTTGGCCACGAGTATCCACCACGCTGAAATGGTGGCGCCAAGGCCCGTAAGCCAGGTAGAGGCCAGGTGGAAGCCGGGTGACACCTTCTTCCAACCGAAGAACATCACGGCGACGAACGTCGACTCCATGAAGAAGGCGACGATACCCTCAATGGCCAAAGGAGCGCCGAACACGTCGCCCACAAACCAGGAGTAGTTGCTCCAGTTGGTACCAAACTCAAATTCGAGGATGATGCCAGTGGCCACGCCCATGGCAAAGTTGACACCGAAGAGCCGCTGCCAGTACTGGGCGGCATCCTTCCAAAAGCGTTTGCGCGTGCGGTAATAGCACGTCTCGACAATGCCCATGATCAAGGCCAGACCTAAGGTCAGAGGCACGAACAGCCAGTGATAGATGGCCGTCAGGGCAAACTGCGCTCGCGACCAGTCTATGGTGGCGGCAGAGATGGTTAATAATTCATTCATAGGAGGTAATAATGTTTGTGATTTTAGTATGTCGTGATTATTTGGCACGGCTCAGCACCTCATGCGACACGAAATTGCTCTCGTTGCCCTGCCGGCTGTGCGTCTTGATGAAATCGGGAAAGAAAAACAGTTTCAGCACCAGAAAGATGATGCCCAACTTGATGAGAATCACCACCCATAAGGTCTTGCCTATGGTCATGTGACGGAAACCATCGTAGTAGAGGTCGAAGACCCTATATAGGAAATTTCTTCTTTTCATGGGCCACTCATTTTATAGGGTTCAGATAAAAGAATTGTTACGGTTATTGCAATGGTTGACGGCTGGTGGCACGTCAGGTGTATCATTTAAGACATTGCAAAGATATGAAAACATTTCAAACTTGCAAAGCATTCAGGTAAAAAATTGCTACCAATGTGGTAAAAAATCATGATTTGCCGGTCAAACATAGCTAAAAGCAGGTTTATTGATTGTTGCCATATTAACAATCTTCACAAGCAAAGATAATAGATGGAAACCGCATGCAAACCAGTAACATTCATGGCATCAAAACCCGAAACGAGTAATCGAACTCTAAGTTATTTTAATTCTTTGTACATAAATTCGATTATTTTGCGTACATTTGCAAGCCTAATGGCTTGAATCATGAACAAACTATTCAAATACATATTTCCAGCTACGATTTGCCTCACATTAGCATTTCTGGCAATTGCAGGTTTTACGTACGGCGAGAAGTCAGGAACCAACCGTACGCAAGACTCGTTGGCCATTGAGCTCTATGGTAAGATGCTGAAGACGTTCAACGACAGCGTCAGAGGGCTCAAAGACATTGCGCATTACGATAGTGCCTTCCACCGGGCAGGCAATTTGTGTTACGACACGGGACGCTATATCGAGGCCTTCGAGTTCTACACCTACGACCTTGATTTGGCTCAACGGTCAGGAAATAAATACCATTACTACAGCTCTTTGGCCAATATCGGACTGGTGTATGACGTGTTTCAGGAATACAATCGGGCCATGTACTATTACAAATTGGCCTATCCTCAAATCCACAAGAACGGCTGGACAGACTTGGATGCCGCTGTGCTCGACATGATGTTCTCCACATCATGCAATGCAGGCAACCCCAAACAGGCAGAAGTCTATCTCCAACAGCGAAAGGAAATTAAGACGTCCAACCCACACTTTGACCAATACACCATATTGAAGGACTATGGTCAGATTGCCGCAGCAAAGAAGGAATATGTCAAAGCCATCGACTATTATAAGCAGACCCTGGAAGTGATTGAAGGCAGTTCTCTGCCTAAGTGGTACGACATAGCTATTCTGCTGCAGATAGGTTCGTGTGCTGCAGAAGACAAGCAGTATGACCTCGCCATAGAATATCTAAGTAAAGCTGAAGCTTCATCGGCTAAATGGGACAATGAGAGTTGCTTGGCAGACATCTATACCGTGTATGCGGAAGTGTTTAAGGAAACCGGCGACAAAGCGAAGTCAGACGAGTATAGTCGGAAATCGCAGCAACTGGACGACAAGATCTACAACAGCCAGCGCATGGACAAGGCTATTGCCCGACTGATGGACATGGTGACCCATCTACATGAACGCGAACTGCAATCCATAGACCTGCGTCTCAGACAGCAGATCATCGTCACCTACGCCATTACATTCATCCTGCTCTTACTCATCTTCACGCTCTATATCGTTTGGAGACAGAAGCGGCGGCTAATGGAATCGTATAAGCTGCTGATTGAAAAAGAAGAGAAGATTGCCGACAAGGAACTTGAAAACAGACAGTTGAAAGATATTGTCAATCAGGAATCGTCAACCAATGCCGACGGCAAAGACAGACAGCAGGAGGAACTGGCAAGTAAGGTTGCCAAAGCCATCAACAATCCCAGATACCTCTTCGATGCCGATTTCTCATTGGACATGCTGAGCCGCGAGGTGGGATCAAACGTGAAATACACCTCACAGGCCATCCACGACCTCTATCATCAAAACTTCAGACAGGTAGTCAATGAACTGCGCATACGCAAGGCTCTCACAAAAATCGTGGAGGACCGCAACAGCACCATAAAAGACATAGCCTGCTTGCTGGGATATAACAGCACGACCAGTTTCATTATCGCTTTCAAGAAAATTGTCGGCATGACTCCGGCAGTCTACAAAAAGCTAAAACTAGAAGAAGCTAAAAAAGCGGTATAGGATGTCTGAAAGCCTGCATCAACATCCCGTCCGACATCCTAACTATTATTGATGTGAGGATTCAATTTAAACCAGTCAGTTTAGCGCTTTGCCCGACACACTTGCAGTACAAGAGGGTGTATCAAAATTGGAGAAGTCCACGAGATCAGAAGTCCGGGAGTTCTGTCATTACTATAATGATACCTTATTATCAGACACTTATGCATTTGACTGAACTTCTGAACTTCTGAACTTCTCCTATTTTGACACATCCCCCTGTTGCTTTAGCACTTACCTCACGACCTTGTAGGAACGGATGCCCTGCTTGACAATCAAAACAGGATATTGCGACCGGACTGATTCCGGTAGTCTGTCACCCTCATAGACAAGACGGCCCTGCATGTCGTAAGCTCTTACCTTGTCATCAGGACTGGAAGGCTTAAGAGCTGCAATACCATCGCTGACATTGGGATTGACAAGCTTCATGGAGGACTCCACCCAATGGCCGTTCTCCTTCCTCACTTCCCATACATTATAGTTGGTTCGCCCGTCTTTGGCAAACGCAATCGGGAAGCGGACATACTGGGGATTCAGATTTCCGTTCATTTCCTGAGTCGACCAGGTGACTAAATATATCTTATACCGTCCATCGGGCCGCGGCGTCTTGCCGTCGGCATCGTTGAGTGTGGCAGACGGATAAAAAGCCGTCGTAGGATAGAGACCGTTGAGGGTGCCTATTGTTCCTGCGCCTCCCTGCCAAGGTGAATAGAAGAACGGCTGAACGACAGCATGACCTGTGGTGTCTTCGACGACGACACCAATAAGTCCTGTGAAGTCAAGATGCGAGAAATTGAACATAGGAACGCTCTTCAACTTCAGCGAGTCGTTGTCCATCCATATGGAATCGGGTTCGAGCATGGCAAAATAGGAGTGGTAGAGCTCATCGGCATCGGGTGTCTCCTGCGGTTTGAATCCTCTTACCATAATCTGATCATCACAGAAATTGTACTTGATATCAGTTCCCGTATAAGGATTGGGATAGGAAGGTGCAAGGCCATTGAGATCACGCACATCAAAATAGCCGTTGGCCGTACCCGACCATCCCCAGTTGATATGTACCCTGCCCTCGCTGTCCATACCATCGAACACAAAAGCGTGGCCCATCATATTGGGATCCACAGCATTGTAGAGGATGGGGCGCTGATTCTGCAACTCGGCATAGATGGCCGACATCCAGTCCTCATCGTTGTAGAACATTCTCCGGTCAACACTAAGAGCCAAAGAGTCGTAGCGCATGTTATGGGACAGTCCTGCACCGGCATCGTAAGCGTTAGCGCCGCTTCCCTGTGCCGAATAGATCATGTGGGAAACATAGCCGCAGTCACGCATAAGCTCTTGAACGGCTTTCGCCTGAACATCGGAATAATTCCAAGTGTAGGCATTTGCCATATTGGCCCAATCGTATGTGGTGGACAGCGTCACGTTGTGCCTTGCCTCACTGCCATCAAAAAGGTAGTAAGACTTGCCCGTACTGGAAGAAGGATATTGGAAGTATTTTAAGATCTGAGCCATGGCCGTTGCCACACACCCTGTCATGGCTGAAGTTCCCCATGCACCGCCTGTCTTAGGGCAGAGGCCGTTATAGGGCGAGTCCTGCGCCCAGTTGGTCTTCAGGAGCGGCTCCACTGGAGTATAATCTACATCGGAGAGCATGACCGACCGTGAAGGAGAGCCACTCTTGATGATCCGCCCCATCTGGTCCAGCCACCACTGAAGCCCATCGGGAATGTTCTCTGAGGGGAACGGAGCATCGGAATAAGCCAGCACTGCTGGGAAATTCTTGTCGCGAGCAGTGATGACGAAGCCTTGACCTGCCGTGCCGAAAACGCCGAGCTGCTCAGTGCGCATCAAAGGCTCGAGCACGGCAGACTGCGAGAGCCTCGCAGAATGACGGCACATGGAGCGCCACTGCTTTTGAGCGGCATAGAGCATGGCCTCATCCGTGCGTTGCTGCGCCATTGTCGGCATACAAAAGAACAAAGCGAGAATGGAGAGAACTATCTTATTCATTGTTGTCATTTTTTAGAATCATCGCATTACTTTCTTTACAATCACCTTTCCGTCGGCATACTTCATTTTACAAACGTAGACACCATGCGAAGACGGAACGCTAACAACCCTACCGCCCAAGTCGTACCAAGTGGTGGAGACTGGCGATTGGGGAACAGACTGGCGGACAGTCGATATGCCACTTGTTGTGTGGGTTGTGCCGTCTGAAATCAGATAGGTAATGATGTCCGATGCTCTTGTCTCACCATTGACAACATAGAAACTTTGGATGCTGATGCTGTCGGTCGGTGCCGTAGCCACCTGCAACTGTCGGTTGTTGCCACTGCCTTGAAGGACAGAAGAGCCGTCACTACCCGTGTAGTAATAAGGAATGTGGACAACTCCAAACAATTCTTTGGGCTGCCCGTCAAACGACACTTGATAATCCAGGTTCTCCTGGGCAATGAAGTTGTTGTTGACATCCACTGCCGGCACCGTGAACGTGACGATAGCTCCAGAAAGTCCATAGGCTGCATAGGGAGACAAGTCTAAATAAGAGTTTATTTGAGGGGTGGCCGGCGTTGCTGCAACCATCGTCCATGGTTCATAAGCAGGTTTGTCATAGGCGATATAGGCATCACCAAGCCGTTGATGACCTGCATTGACGATCATAAGATCAGAAGAATGGAATGTTTTTGCGGTTGGATCGTATTCGAATTGAATGAAAGGCTTGTCGACCAACCGATAGGTGCTCACCGTCTGGTTGCCCGTTACCGGATTACTGACTATATAGGTTGAATCCTTGGCGGCGCACAAATAGAACAAATAGCCGCCCTCAGCACCCAAATATTGTTTTGTAGGCAGCGAAAGACTTTTGCCATTCAGCGTAGCCTTCAACCAAGATATTCCAGAGCCAAGCGGATTGGAGATATAGACCTCATTGCCATCGATAGCCACCTGTGCTGTCTGCTTGCTTTGGATGCCCTGTGCCTCGTAAGACAAGGTGTAGCTTTGCGGGACAAGATCTTTAGGCAACGTCGTCACCTTGTCGGTGATGGTACGAAACTGAATATTCATATCACCATAACCATAGAAGTTGCCTTCCAGGTCGGTGATAGCGAGCAAGCCTCCATCGGTCTGCGTCAGGCCTTCATCACCATAGGAGAAGGTCAAATCCATTTTATCACTTTCCACACTGCCGTTGGTGGCATTGATGCGTGTGGCATACAACATAGTTTCCTGTGCCGTACCAGGATTGTTCAACACGTATGCCTGCGGTGTGGGAATCGTCACCACGGAACCGTCGCTGCTCAGACTTCCTTTTACCCAGCAGTCGACTGTCCCAGCAAGCATGGAGACTGGATTGTGGAGATATATATCACTACCATTTCTGACGACCTCGGCCACCAAGCCACCCCGATCTTTCCACGCCAACGTTCCACTCTCTACATAGCAGGCTTTCGACCTCCACTCAAGACCGGGCAAAAGATCGCCCTCCGGCTGGTCGGTGATGGGCGTAGTGGCGACAGGTGTCGTTTGACTGGCTTTTGCCCGTGCTACAACGGACAGTCTGACTTGCGACGGAAGCGAATAAGGAGAAGACTGCGCACAGGCAAAGACAGAAGAGAAGACTGCTAAGATGAGGGTCAGTGTTATATTTCGTTTCATTGATACTGTTTCTATTATAAGGGCCACCGGCCACCTCTGTCCGCACCATTTACAATGAGACAGGCTGAGGTGGCGTAAGACCTAAATATTACTTGATAACTTTCTTTCCATTTACGATGATGATGCCATGCGAGTGTGCCGGCATGACCGTTGGAGCAACACGGCCGTCGAG
>Ga0256406_1001289_pt1 | contig 41201 bp, 33 predicted proteins | sample RumenRJG_03DNA_FD_185986 | JGI IMG/M metagenome (GOLD analysis project Ga0256406, IMG submission 185986) | Bovine rumen microbial communities from Lethbridge, Alberta, Canada - RJG_03 | ecosystem: Host-associated > Mammals > Digestive system > Stomach > Rumen | place: Canada: Alberta | collected... | reverse complement strand
CAAAATGCGAATTTAAAATCATTTATCGATTAGATGAAAGAAAAAGTTAGGTAAGATGAGAAAAAAACGAACTCAAAATCGTCCGGAAACGCCGTAAAATCAACGTTTTCGGACGGTCTGGGGGGGTCAGGATTCTGGCGAGCAGGAGTGAGAGCGGCCGCGTGAGAGTGGCGTGATGCAGTGGCAGGGCCATGAATGTCAATTACCCCGCCCCGTAAAGGGGCGGGGCTTCAACCGAATTATTTAATGGTGAAAATATTTGGGAATATCACTGCTTGCATTTTCCCCATATATGGATTATACTGAAAACAAATTCAGTGAAAAATAATTCAGTATAATCTGGAGGCGGGTCATGTTTGTTGGAAGGCAGAAGGAGCTGGTTGAGCTGAGGGAGGCTATACACTCTGACAGAAAAGCAGCGGTGCTCATATATGGAAAGCGCAGGATAGGAAAATCGACGCTTATTTCAGAGACGGCGAGGGATTTTGAGGGGATCGTCATAGAGCACATGTGTGTCAGGAGCTCATTTGACGGGAACCTCGCGCTGCTGAACAGGGATATTTCACTGGCTATGGGACTTCCGGACATGCATTTTTCAAATCTGGAGGATATATTCAGTTTTCTGTCGACACAGAAGCAGCCGGTGCTCATAGTGCTGGACGAATATCAGTATCTGAAGGAGTCGGAGAAGAAGGGCCAAGTAGATTCTCTGATGCAGAATGTGATCGACCACATGGCAGAGAATATAAAGCTGGTTCTCTGCGGCTCATACATCTCTGTCATGAAGGAGCTGCTGGAGGAGGAGAATCCACTGTTCGGCCGTTTTACCTGCGTCATGCATATAGAAGAGTTTGACTACCTCGATGCGTCACTTTTTTATCCGGACGCTACCACCCGGGACAAAATCATTTACTACGCGATTTTTGGCGGGTCACCGTATGTGCTATCGACGATAGATACCTCGGTTTCATTAGAACAGAACATAAAAAAACTGCTGATCCGTTCGACCGGGATCCTCCGCATATACATAGAGAATGTGATGCTCCAAGAAATCGGAAAAGCCTATGACGTGCGGATCCTTGAGGTGATAGGCAATGGCAAAAAGAAGTATTCGGACATTCAGTCGTCACTTTCCAGGGATAATAACGGTCTTCTGAGCAAGCAGCTGAAAAATTTATCGGAAATGGAAACTATCGAGAAAATTTTTCCAATAAATCGACCTGATGATAAAAAGAAGAGCTTCTATGTGATCAGGGACAACCTGATGCGGTTTTACTTTACTTTTGTATTTGGAAATGACGGTGTTATAGCGCGTATCGGGGAGGACGCTTTCTACAGGCAGTTCATAGCCGGCGGGCTTCTGGAGTTTGTAAGCCGCAGATTTGAAGACGTCGCTCTGCAGTATTTTGGCAGGCTGGCAAGGAGCGGTCAGAGGACTGACATCCTTAACATCGGATCATTCTGGTATGATGATCCTGTTCATAAAAAAAATGGCGAGTTTGACTGTGTGCTGAGGTCAGAGGCTGGATACGAATTTTACGAGTGCAAATTTTACAAAAATCCTATGACGGAGCAGGAGTGCATTAAAGAGGAAAAACAGCTGGAAGAAATACCTGGTGTGGCTGTGGCTGTCACTGGATTTGTCTGCCCGGCTGGATTTGATTTCAGCTCTGACAGATACAGACTTATAAATGGAGATGAACTATTCGCGCTGACAAATGATTAGTATAAAGCAAGCTGAAAAAAATGATTTTCACCGGCTCGATGAAATCTCGGTGGCGTCTATGAGTGAGCCGTGGCATGAGGCTGATTTTCTGTCGGCTGAGAAAAATGAGTTCGCTGTGATCCTCGAGGCTGTAAGTGATGGTGATCCGGTAGGGTATGCGGTAGGGTATTTTGCGGCGGATGAGTCGGAGCTTCCGTCGATAGCTGTAAGTCCTGACTGCAGGCGGCTCGGTGCCGGGGATGCGCTGCTTTCGGCACTTTTTGACGAGGTAAGAAGTCACGGCGCTGCTAAGATGTTCCTTGAAGTCCGCGAGTCAAACGACGCAGCCATCTCACTGTACGAGAAGAACGGCTTCATCACAGCGGGGACGAGGAAGCATTTTTACGACAATCCGACAGAAGACGCGCTGGTGATGATTAAGCTGCTGTGACATAAGAAATGTAATATTTCAACTTTTTCGTGCGAGGAGAAAAAATGACTGACTATGTGACTCTGGCGATGGGTGCCGGCGGGAAACAGACCGCTGAGCTCATCAGCCAGGTATTTAAGAAAAATCTGGAAAATCGGTTTTTTACTGCGGACGATGCGGCTGTGCTGCCGCAGCCGGCGGGACGGATCGCTATGTCGACAGACGGTTTTATCGTGAGTCCGGCATTTTTCCCAGGAGGAAATGTCGGAGAACTCAGCATATGCGGGACTGTAAATGACCTGACCTGCATGGGCGCGAAGCCGCTATATCTGACCTGCTCGTTTGTGATCGAAGAGGGCTATCCTATAGCTTCTCTTGAAAAAATAGTCGCTTCGATGGCGGAAACTGCTTCCAAGTGTGGCGTTTCTATAGTCGCCGGTGACACGAAGGTCGCCGGTAAAGGCCAGGTGGACGGATGCTTTATTACGACTGCCGGTGTAGGTGAAATAGTTTCAGGTGTCAGTACCTCGGGCGCTTTCGCAAGGCCGGGCGATGCTGTGATAGTGACAGGGGATGTCGGCAGGCACGGCTGCTCGATACTTTTATCGAGAGACGAATACGGGATAGAAGCTGACGTGACGAGTGACTGTGCACCTCTCTGGAAGCCACTCTCCGAAGTCTTTGAAAAAGTCCCGGAAGTGCATGTGGTCCGGGACGCGACCCGAGGAGGCGTGGGGACTGTGCTCTATGAGATAACGCACGAGAGCGGAGTAGGCATCAGGCTGTCACGGGAACAGGTTCCGGTGCAGCCCGAAGTGAGAGGAGTCTGCGATATGCTTGGTCTTGACCCGCTGTATCTAGCATGCGAAGGACGGATGGTCATCATGGCACCTGTCTCAAAGGCCGATGAGATCGTAAGTATTCTTAAGCATTATGATGACACTGACGGAGCCTGTGTGATAGGTGAAGTGACAGACGAGCAGCCGGGTCATGTCATAGTCGAGACTGAGATAGGTGCAGAGACCTACCTCCCTGAGCCAGGAAATGAATTATTACCGAGGATCTGCTAATGTATATAAAACTGAAAAAAGGCCAAGGCCGGCTTTTAAAGAGCGGCGGTGCCTGGATTTTTGATAATGAGATAAGCGAAGTGTCTGATGATGCCGGGGACGGGGAGGTCATCAGAGTGCTCGACTTCGATGACTACTTTATGGGATGGGGATTCTACAATTCTCATTCGAAGATACGGGTCAGAATGCTCTGCCGGCACAGAGAGGAAAAACCGGATGAGGAGTTCTTCATGGAGAGAGTCAGGGCGGCTGTAGACTACCGCGTGAATACAGTGGATATGAATGCCTGCAGGCTGATTTTTTCAGAGGCAGATTTCTTCCCGGGGATGGTCATAGATAAGTATAACGACCTGCTGGTAGTGGAGTCTCTGGCGCTCGGGATAGACAGGCTTAAGCCGATGATCCTCAGGCTTCTGCTCGTTGAACTGAAAGAGCGTGGATTTGTGATCCGCGGTATATATGAGCGCAGCGATGCTTCTGTCCGCAAAAAAGAGGGAATGAAGCCTTTCAAGGGATGGCTCTATACTGCCTCTACTGGTTTTATCGATGAGCCGTTTAACGACATGGAGCGTGAGTGGAACCCACAAGGTGAGTATCCTGATAGACCTGAAAATCCGCTGACTGAGATAGTAGAAAACGGTGTGCACTACACTGTAGACGTCGAGAACGGGCAGAAGACAGGCTTCTTCCTTGATCAGAAGTACAACAGGGCTGAAATCCAGAAACTGGCAAAGGGCAAGTCAGTGCTCGACTGTTTTACGCATATGGGGACTTTTGCGCTGAATGCCGCCAGGGGCGGGGCTTCGGAGGTGCTCGGACTGGACATTTCGGAACTCGCTGTGCAGCAGGCAACCGCAAATGCGAAGCTCAACGGACTGGAGTCTGTGGCTCGCTTTGAAGTGGCTGATGTGCTCGATGCACTCCCGCAGATGCGAAAAGATGGCAGGCAGTTCGACCTCGTGATCCTCGACCCACCGGCTTTTACCAAGTCAAAAAATACCGTAAAGCAGGCGGAGAAGGGCTACCGTGAGATAAACCGTGAAGGCATGATGCTCGTAAAAGACGGCGGCTACCTCGCTACCTGCTCATGCTCACACTTCATGACTGAAGACCTTTTTAAAAAAGTCATAGCGCAGGCGGCTACTTCAGCCCACAAGCGCCTCCGTCAGGTCGAGTTCCGCACGCAGGCACCGGACCACCCTATACTCTGGGGTCTCGACACGAGCTATTACCTGAAGTTCCTGATCTTCCAGGTCGTGAGTGAGAAGTGACACCTCACCTGCTTCCGACACCGCCCATCCAGCTGATGCGGCGGTAAATTTTAGTTACTATTCACGGCACCTCCCCAATCAGACCGCAGACCAACCGCGCTTACGCGCGTTTGCCGCATCTTCGATGCTAAAAGTCTGCGGTTGCTGGGGAGGTTCCTGCTTCACAGGCTGGCTTCTGTGGGTATTCAAACGTCCGCACAAGTGCGTCCGTCGTGAACCCCCACAGAAGCCTGTCGTGAATAGTAACAAATTTTAGTACATTTTAACAAAAAAATCATAGCAATTCGCCTGATAGTATGTTAAAATTTTATGAATGTATTAACAAGGGCAGGGGCCCGCAGTATGTATAAAGGAGGAAATTTTTACATGCAGAGATTTACTAACCCAAGAGACATCTACCACGGAAAAGGCGCCCTCGAGGCCTTAAAGACACTCGAAGGCAAGCGCGCAGTCATCTGCGTAGGCGGCGGTTCTATGAAGAGATTCGGATTTCTTCAGAAGGCAGAGGACTATCTGAAGGAAGCCGGAATGGAAGTGAAGCTGATCGAAGGGATCGAGAGTGACCCGTCAGTAGACACAGTCATGAAGGGCGCTAAGGTCATGGAAGAGTTCAGACCGGACTGGATCGTAGCCATGGGCGGAGGAAGCCCGATTGACGCAGCGAAGGCCATGTGGATCAAGTACGAGTATCCTGACATCACCTTTGAGGATATGTGTAAAGTATTCGGCCTTCCGCAGCTCCGCCACAAGGCAAAGTTCTGCGCAGTTTCATCGACATCTGGAACAGCTACAGAGGTTACAGCATTCTCTATCATCACTGACTATGACAAGGGAATCAAGTATCCTATCGCTGACTTCGAGATCACACCGGATGTAGCTATCGTAGATCCGGAGCTTGCTGAGACTATGCCGAAGAAGCTGGTGGCACACACCGGAATGGACGCTCTGACACATGCCATCGAGGCTTATGTATCGACAGCAGCCAGCGACTTCACAGACGGACCGGCTATCCACGCTATCGAGCTGATCCAGGCAAACCTGATTAAGTCATATAACGGAGACATGGATGCCCGTGACACTATGCATTCAGCACAGTGCCTTGCCGGAATTGCATTTTCTTCAGGACTTTTAGGAATCGTTCATTCGATGGCTCATAAGACAGGAGCAGCATTCGCAGATTACGGCGCTCATATCATCCACGGAGCAGCAAATGCCATGTACCTTCCAAAGGTCATCGCTTTCAATGCCAGAGATGCGAGAGCAAAGCAGAGATACGGAGTCATCGCTGATTACATGCACATCGACGGTGCAAATGACGATGAGAAGATAGCGAACCTGATCAAGTACATCCGTGGCATGAACGATGAGCTGAACATCCCTCACTGCATCAAGAACTACGGAGCAGACAGCTATCCGACAGAGCAGGGATTCGTTCCTGAAGACGTCTTCCTTGACAGACTCCATGATATCGCAGCAAACGCCATCCTCGACGCCTGCACAGGTTCTAACCCGCGCCAGCCGTCACAGGAGGACATGGAAAAAGTCCTCAAGGCCTGCTACTACGATACCGAGATCGACTTCTAATCCCGGAAGTACAGCCTTCCCGACATCGCCAGATGCGGTTCATCGATCCACGTCTGGCGAGTCGCATCAAAGCCCCTGACTCCGTGTGAGCGGGCATTTTTAAAAAGTGGGTCGCCGTGAATAACGGCGGCTTTTTTCAGTTCTTCAGCAATTTCCGTTTCCCCATGAAAAAATGGCTTGACATCGACCTGGCATTCTGTGGTGCGGATGAGCCTGGCAGGAGTGCCTGAAAGAGCAGAAGCTGCGGCTTCGGAGCCCATGGTGACAGACTCGCCGATGAAGGCAGTGGAAGCAGAATCGTCGAGAAGAGACAGATAAGAATTTTTAACTACTTGAGAGCTTATGGAAGCTAGCAGATCGTTAAAGACAATTGAATCAAAATCATCGGAGGCGAGCGGATTTCCGATGACATAAGGGATACCATAATTCTCGTAGAGATACATGGCAGCCTTTATCCCGATAGAAGAGATGACCAGTGACACGTCAGCGCATGAAGCGTGAGATACGTCCTTAAAGCTTACCGGGTGCTTCTTAGTTCCTCTGCCCCAGTTCGCGCAGACCGTAAAGCCGGCGGACTCAAGCAGATCATAGAGATGATCTACCTGCTCATCATAGGGAAATTCAAACGGAGTCAGCCCGAGTAGATTTACCGATTTCGCATGTGAAGCATGATTGGCGGCACCGATTTCGCATGCATGACCATCAATCCTTTCTTTCGCTGTCATCTTCTCCGCCAGTGCTTCCAGCGCATTGGCGCCGCCTACTGTGTAGTCGTGCATTGCATTCGTGTATACGTAGAAAGCGGGGATTTGGGTCATTTTTTCGAGGAGGCGGCAGAGAGCCGCAAAATCAGTGCCGATGATGTCGGGAACCGGGGAATTGCAGAGGGCGATGAAAGACGGCTTTTCGCTTAATGCGTCGACAGTCGTGACTACGTCGTCTAAAAGCCTCTGGTCATTTCCGTTTATCGCGTCGCTCTCACGGAGCCCTGAGATGTAGATGGCGCTTTCGCGCTTCGCCCAGCGGAGTTCATCAAAAGTGTTATAAGTCGAGTTGCAGCCGCTCGGGTCGTGGATCACCGTGAGCCCGTCGAACTCGTAGAGCGCCGAAGCGGCACCCGAAACGTCCCCGGAATAGACCGGGATGTGAGTGTATACCTGTTTTCTTATCCGATTATTTTTCATGGAAAAATTTTACCACATGGTGTAAAATATAGAAAGAACTTTGTTTTTCAGGAGAATTTTTATATGAAGATACTTATAGTAGAGGACGAATTCGCGCTCGCCGATGCCCTGAGGGACAGGCTGATGCAGGAGAAGTACGAGGTCGACATCGCAAATGACGGCACGACCGGGTACGACATGTGCATGACAGGCGCCTACGACATCATCATCATGGACGGAATGCTTCCGGGAAAGGATGGTATCGAGATCATCTATGAGATGAGAAAGGCCGGAGTCACGACGCCGGTGCTGATGCTGACCGCCCGCTCAGATCTGATGGATAAGCTCAAAGGCCTTGATGCCGGAGCCGACGATTACATGACTAAACCGTTCGAAGTGGAGGAGCTTCTCGCAAGGCTTCGCGCCCTGATCAGAAGAAACTACGGCAAGGAGGAGAATGTCCTGACCGTTGGTAATCTGAAGCTCGACCGTAAAAATGCTTCGCTCGTGAACACCGAGGACAACCAGACCATTTCCCTTGCCGGAAAAGAGTTCAAGATCCTGGAGTACTTCATGGATAACCCAGGTCAGGCACTGACCCGTGAGCAGATATCCGAGCGTATCTGGGGACACGAGGATAATGTCGAGTATAACAACGTCGAGGTCTACGTGTCATTTATCAGAAGAAAGCTCAAGTTCCTGAAGGCGAACGTGAAGATCCGTGCGGTCCGCGGCGTCGGCTACAGGCTTGACGTGGAAGAGACAGCCTCATGATCAAAAAATTACAGCGCAGGATCGAGCTGATCCTCTCGATAACTATCGCTACCATAGTCATAGTGATCCTGGCTTTTGCGATGGCGACCCAGTACAACGAGAACACTTCGTCGCTTGAAAGGCAGCTGCGCAGGGCTGAGGACGCCTCGTATGACTCTTACTATGACAGCATTCTCGACGTGAGGGTGAAGGAGGCCGGAGACGCGGACGAGGCATCGAAGTCAAAGGCCGGAGATGCCTTTCCGGAATCGCCTTCCTATGCGGTATTTATCGAGGATGCGGATTCACTGGATACCAGTGAATCGGGTTCTATCACCGATGAAGCCTCGGGAGACGCCGGAGATGTCACCGTAGAAAATAACGACGATGGCATAGCCTATGTCTACAATAACGACGCAGACAAAGACGATGTAGCCTCACTCGCGAAGCAGATGAAGGAGACCGGGAATGATTCCGGCGTGTACTCACGCTATATGTATGACATTCGTGAGATCGATGACATGAAGCAGATCACCTTCATCGACACGACGATCCTCAGGAGAAGGCTGATACCGGTATTTGCTCTTTCGGGAACTATCGGAGCGGTAGCGGTAGTAGCTGCGATCATCATAAGTATCCTGCTCGCCCGCTATCTGGTGAAGCCTATCGCTGAGAATATCAAAAAGCAGAAGCAGTTCGTCGCCGATGCCTCACATGAGCTGAAGACACCGCTAGCAGTAGTCGATGTGAATATAGACATGGCGCGCAGCACGCCTGATAACGACAAGTACCTGACCTATATCAAGGGTGAGACGAAAAAAATGAACCGTCTGATCCAGGAGCTTCTGACTCTTGCGTCTGTCGAGGATGCCGAGACAGTAGAAAAAGGCTGGGAGACTTTCGATATGTCTGAGACGATCGAAGGCGTCATCCTTCCGTTTGAAGCGGCTGCTTTTGAAAAAGGCGTCACGATAAATCAGGACATCGAGGAAAAGGTCGGGTTCTACGGAAATCCTGTCGACATCAGCAGGATGGCTGAGACTCTTATCGAGAACGCGATAAACCACTCAGACAATGACTGCGCGATAGATGTGAAGTTGACCCGTTCAAAGAACCACATCTATTTTTCTGTGGGGAATCATGGTGAGACTATCGATCCTGAGTCGCAGAAGCATCTGTTCGAGCGCTTCTACAGGGTAGACAAGGCGAGAAACAGGCGCGAAGGCCACTTCGGACTGGGACTTGCGATAGCAAAAGCCACTGCCGACAGGTACAACGGTACTATCTCTGTATCGAGTGAGAACGGCTACACTCTGTTCTCGGTCGCCTTTAGAAAGTAGTAATAATAAAATTGTGACAGGATTATGAAATCATGTTATAATAAATCCGGATGGTCTTTCTATCCGGATTTTTTGTCGCAGAAATCAAGGAGACAGGAATATGAATATTGCAACTCAGTTATGCGGACTTACGATACTTTTCGTAATCCTCTTTTTTTATCATAGACAGCAAAAGGTCGATTTCAAAAGCAGCGGGATCTTCGGGACCGCTATACTGGCAGACGTGGGATGCCTGATCCTTGATATCCTCTCTGTATTTGCGATAGTTTACGCAGAAAACGGATTTTCAGCGATGGCTACAGAGATACTCTGCAAGCTGTACCTGATGGCGCTTGTATTCATGGCTTACATCGGTTTTGCTTATATGGTCTCTCAGACGCCGACGACAGAGAAGGGCGGACACAGGTGTGAGCAGTCTGCACTGTTCCTGTTCATAGCGGCTGCTGTCATCATAGCAGTCCTTCCCATCAGCTACAGGACGAACGGTCAGGCGACATATTCATACGGTCCGGCCTGCAATGTAGCATATTTCTTCGCACCTTTTTTTTTGATAATGACATTTCTGATGGCACTTTTCTACCGGAAAAAATTACCGCTAAATGTCTTCGTTACAGTTACTCTCTGGATATGTGCCGAGTGTCTTTCGGCGCTGATACAGTTCCTGTTTCCGCAGATCCTGGTCGTGGGATTTGCATCAGCTTTGGGACTCAGCGTTATCTACCTCGAGCTCGAGAACCCGGTACTTCAGACAGACAGGTCTTCAGGACTTTTTAATCTGAGCACCCTTCAGTCATACATCGGAGATTTTTACAAGAAGGATCTCCAGTTTTCATATATCTTCGTGAAGCTGGTCTATGATCTGGCTTCTCCGGCTGACAGCAACGGAGCGGTCATGCGGCATGTGGCCTGGTTTCTCAGCGGCTTCGAGCAGGCGAAGACCTTCTATGCCGGGCAGTCAGGGTACATCATGGTATTCCGTGACCCTTCAGTCGCAGCGGATACTGCAGGTGAGATAAATGAATCTCTTACAGAATTCTGCCACAGACACGGGAACAGCTTTTTAGAAATTCTGGAGACGCAGGGACGCCGGGCGCATTCGATCAATGAGATCATGGAGCTCCTGGGGCAGATCTCGCTGAACGATGAGTATTCAGATACCGGAATCATCACTGTGACAGATGATACTTACGAGCGTTTCAGGCAGGAGAGACGCATCATCAAAGAGATAGACGATGCGCTCGACGAGGACAGAGTAGAAGCATTTTTCCAGCCTATCTATTCGTTTGAGGATGATGCTTTCACTGGCGCTGAGGCGCTGGCCCGCATCAGAAGAAAAGATGGTTCGATCATGACTCCGGGACTCTTCATTACGGTAGCTGAGAAGACTGGGCAGGTCACCCGGATAGGTGACAGGATGTTTGAAAAGACGCTCGACATCATAAAAAATGGCGGCGTCCGGGATCTGGGCGTGAAGTTTATAGATATAAACCTGTCGGTGCTGCAGTGCGAGGATAAAACGCTGTCCACCAGATATCTGCAAAAAATGGAAGACGCGGGTGTCTCACCGAGGATGTTCTGCTTCGAGATCACCGAGACTGCGATGATCGTAAACCGCGACATGCTCCTCAATAACCTGAATGCCTTCAGGTCAGCAGGCTGCAGCTGCTCTCTCGATGACTTCGGAAATGGCGAGAGTAACCTGAATTACGTGGTCGACATGCCTATAGATTTCATTAAGGCTGACCGTTCGATGGTCACCAAATATGCTATCTCCAGCCGTGTCGGACTTATCATGGATTCAATGATCCACATGGCAAAGGGTCTTTGCCTGAAGGTCGTAGCCGAAGGCGTTGAGACCGACGAGGACATGCATGCGATGAAGGAACTCGAGATAGACTATATCCAGGGCTTCTATTTCAGTAAGCCGCTCCCGAGGGATGAGTACATCAGGTTCTTAGAGAAAAATCAGAAAGTAAAAATAGCATAATAAAAGACCTCCCCGTCACGAGACGAGGAGGCCTTTTCTTTATGATAAGAAAAAATGAAATTATAGGCCTTCGCAATCGAAGTCCGGGATGAAGCTCTCCTCGGCGACATCGCCCTCCTGCATGAAGGCGTTTTCTATGCCTGAATCTATCGCGTAATCGAGCACTTCGTTGTACTCATCGTCCGTGACTTTTCGTGAGAGGAGCGGATGCCCTGCGACCTGTGGCATAGGGGTGTACTGATTCATTATACTTATAAAAATGCTGTCTCCGTAAGTCTCGTACAGATACTTTACGACTGCTTTGGAGTCCTCAGTGCAGCCCGGAAGCAGCAGGTGGCGCACGATAGTTCCACGCTTCATAAGGACTTCTCTGCCCTCACCCATCAGATCATCGGCACACTCGTTATAAGTGGCGGCGTCCATGACATCCTCTGATTCCCAGAGCGACATCTGCTGGTTAAGTGAGGCCTTTTTCTTTACAAAAAACTCAGGCTCTCCGGTCTGCCGCACCATTTCTTCTATCGCCTTTGACGCGACTTCGAAGTAGTCAGGCGCCTTTGAAAAATCCCCTGAAAGCCTGCTGCTTACGTACTTTAAGTCCGGCAGGTAGATGTCTACCAACCCGTCCAGGTCTCTTATAGCTTCGACTTTCTCATAGGAAGAGGTATTGTAGACTATCGGGATCGAAAGCCCTCTGTTCTTTGCGTCCTCTAACGCATCGATGACCACTGGAAGAAAGTGACCGGCAGTCACGAGATTTATATTATTCGCGCCTTTACCCTGCAGCTCGAGAAAAATGTCAGAGAGCCTCTGGACTGTGATATTCTTTCCGACATGACCACGGCTTATCGCATAGTTCTGGCAGAATACACAGCCCAGATTACATCCTGAAAAAAATACCGCGCCGGAGCCTGCTGTGCCTGAAATACAGGGCTCTTCCCAGAAGTGTAGGGCAGCTCTCGCGACTCTAATCAGCATGGACTTCCGCCGGCTCCCCGAAGATAGCGGAGAGCTTTTCCTTTCCTAAGTGCTCGCCGATCACGATCACGATATCCTGACCGTTTTCTATCGGAGCTTCGGTGAAATTCTCTTTTGTGACATTCAGCTCCTGCCAGCCGTCTGTGCCGTCCTTGCAGAATCCTTTGATGCGGATGATGCCGCCACAGTCGGGATCATTTATCGCAGATTCGGCTTTCTCTTTCAGCTCATCTGGAGCGAACTCCTTCTCCATGAAGTAGAGTGACTCGTACTTGTGGGCGTCCATGACCTGCTGCTTTTCAAACGAGTAGTCTTTAAAGCCTGAACTTTCGAGCTCTTTGAAGTCAGCATCTGTAAGCGTATCCCAGTCCTTTGCCATTATCTCACTTTCAGAGATCTGCCGTTTGCAGTTTATTTTCTTAAGTGACTCGTTAAGATAGTTAAGGATTTTTGAAGGAGCCTCGGGTGGATTCAACTGAGTCTTGGAAAAAAGAATCTTTCCGGCGTTTGCCGCTTCTGACGCGAAGACATACTGTGAAGTGTCGGAGAGTGGAATGGAAAGTCCGGCGTCGACTATCGTGATCTGGGCACCAGCTTTGTACCAGCGGTTCAGCGGTTCCTCATGCAGGCTGTCATAGAACTCATCTACATCAAAAACTCCCGACGGTTCGACGATCACATGGGTGTAGCCGATCATTCCCATCTCTATCAGCTTGCTCTTGAAACGCCTCCTGTGGCAGTCACTGTCGCATCCGCCGGCGACCATTTCCATGTCGCACCTGTCACCGATCAGGTCTGAAAGCAGCATCATGTCGACATTTACCGCGCCGTAGTCGTTCTCGAGGATGCAGATATTTTCGCCCTGGGCGAGCAGGTACTTCACGTACTTCCTTAGAAAAGTGGTCTTCCCGGAGCCTAAAAACCCTGTGATCAGGTCTATAGTTATCATATGAATTCCTCCAGCCGCTTGCGGAAACTCTCTGCATCTGTCACAAGCTCGGAATCCATTCCGAAGTCGATGGCGCCCTGAACATTCTCGGCTCTGTCATCAAAAAATATCGACTCTGATGGAGTGAGCTGGTATTTTTCACAGAGGGCGGCGTAGATGTCGCGGCCGGGCTTTGCCTTGTGGATCATGTATGAGACCATCAGCCCGTCCATATCCCTCATGAAATCGGCATACTCGGTGTGCTTTTTAAAGAGGCTTTCCGGGTAGTTCGAGAGGATGTAGAGATGGTAGCCGGCCTCCTTCAGCTGGTGCACTGTCTCCCAGATGGCCGGGCGCGGGACTTCCATGTACTCGCCGTGCTCTATGAACCAGCGGATCGGCTTTTTGTCATCCGGATATATTTTTTCAAAATCCTCTATGATCTGCTCATCTGTCTCGACTCCGAGGTCGAACTTCGACCAGATCTTCTCAGGGCAGTCGAACATCTCCCGGCCGATTCTCTCGGCTTCATCTGCCGGAAGTCCGTAGTCTTCGAGCATCGCCTTCCAGCGGTAGGAAAGCAGGACATTTCCGACGTCAAGTACTATATTTTTATATTTTTTCATTAAAAATTCACCTCACTTATGGCATTATAACAGTTTTCGTGGTAAAATAAAAATAGCTATGTCGAACGGAAACAACAGGAGGTGGCATCATGGCAGTAGGCGGTATTTCAGGAGCCGGCGGATACTACGGCGGCTATCAGAATTTTTCAATAGGCGGCACAGATGACGCAGAAAAAAACAAACCTATTCTGAACCCGGGCAGGTCAGAGGCAGTAAAGCCTGGAAGAAAGTCATCTCCAGCGGAGTGCGAGACGTGTAAGAACCGTAAGTATCAGGACGGTTCCGACGAGTGTAACGTCTCCTTCAAGTCGGCGGCTCATATCAGTCCGCAGGCAGCGGGCGCTGCTGTCAGGGCGCACGAGGGTGAGCATGTATCGAACGCTTATAAGAAAGCAGCGGTAAATAACGGAAAGGTACTTCAGGCGTCTGTCAGCATAAAGACTGCAGTCTGCCCGGAGTGCGGCAGGGTCTACGTATCGGGCGGTGAGACGACGACCCAGATCAAATACACTGACGACAGCCAGCCGTATCAGGCGAACGCGAAGTCTTCGGACGCCGCGAACGGAGCCATCGGCGGGCATGTCGATGACGCAGCATAACACAGTTCAATGGATTTTAAGGATTTTAAAGCACAGTTTCATATAGATCTGACAAAGCAGCAGGAAGAAGCAGTACAGGCAGTTGAAGGGCCGGTACTGCTTCTTAGTGTACCCGGAAGCGGGAAGACCACAGTTCTTGTGACCCGTATCGGCTGGATGATATACGGCTGCGGTGTGAAGCCGGAGAGCATTCTGGTGCTTACCTACACTGTCTCTGCTGCACGGGATATGGAAAAGCGTTTCGCCGTAAAGTTCGGCGAAGAACTGGGGAAACGCGTGCATTTTTCGACGATAAACTCGATCTGCCACCGGATCATCCACTGGTACGCCAGGGTGACAGGGAACACTGTCTTTACTTTTTCTGATTATTCACCAAAGCAGGCGGCTTTTCTAAGTCAGGCTTATACGAAGGTGGCCCATACTTTTGCGACTGAGTCTGATCTGCAGGACATCCGCACCCAGATCACCTATATCAAAAATATGATGCTTTCTGCCGATGAGATCGACGCCTTAAATGAAGACCTGGACTACGACATCGCTCAGATATACCGGGGCTACAAGGCATTTATGCGCAAGGAGCACCTGATGGACTACGATGACCAGCTGGTCTACGCGCATCTGATGATAAAAAGCGACCCTAGAGTCCTGGAGCACATCCAGCAGAAATTCAGCTACGTCTTAGTTGACGAGGCGCAGGATACGTCAAAGATCCAGCATGTGATCATTTCGATGATCGCAAAGAGAAAAGACGCCGATAACCTCTTTATGGTAGGAGACGAGGACCAGAGTATCTACGGCTTCCGCGGCGCCTATCCTGAGGCTCTGATGTCTTTTCAGAAAATGCACGAAAATGCGAAGGTGCTTCTGATGGAGGAGAATTTCAGGAGTGACGCGCACATCGTAAAAGCCTGTGAAAATGTCATAAACCACAATGTCCTCCGCCACAAAAAGAAGCTTATAGCAAGCCATCCGGCGCAGGTTCCGGTGAAGCAGGTCGAGGTCTTCACGAGGAGCGCGCAGCTTAACTACCTGCTGAAGGTGGCTTCAGATATCCAGGAGGAGACTGCCGTTTTATATCGAGACAACGAGAGCATCATCCCGTTTGTCGACCTGCTCGAAAAACACAGCATCCCCTACCGCATGAGAAAGTCTGAGCTGAATTTTTTCACAAGCAGGATAGTAAAGGACTTAACGGATATCATCCACTTCGCATACGATCCGTGTGACACGGACGCCTTTATGAACATCTACTTCAAAGTGCGCACTTACCTGAAGAAGGAAACTGCCAGGGCACTCTGTGGTGTCAGCCAGGCCAACGGAATTCCGGTATTTGACGCTGCATATAACAGTTCACTGTTAAAAAAGCGGCAGCGTGCGACCATAGAAAAGGTTGACTCCGACTTCCGTCTACTGAAAAAAATGTCCGGCAAGGACGGACTTATCTACATCCTCTACACGATGGGATATCTCGATTACCTCGAGAGGTCGCAGATGGATACGAGGAAGCTATTCGCTCTGAAAAAAATCTCCGAAGGAACCCCGGACCTGAAAGGATTTTTGCAGAGACTGGATTTTTTAAATAAGACTATAGCTGAAAAAGAAAATGATTCGAAGGTGCCGCTGATCCTCTCGACGATCCACTCGAGCAAGGGATTGGAGTACGACAATGTCTACCTGATCGATGTGATGGACGGCGTTTTTCCAAAGGCTTCGAAGCCTCCTAAAAAAATAACCGATCCTTGCGATGTGACTTTCGAGCAGGAGACCTACGAGGAGGAACGGCGTATCTTCTACGTCGGAGCCACCCGCGCGAAAAAGCGGCTTACGGTCTTTACTTTCAAGCAGGCCACTTCGACCTTCGCCAAAGAGATGCTCAGATAAAAAATGGACAGTACCCGGATGTGGGTGCTGTCCATTTCTTTTAGTGGTCTGAACGGGCGTACTGGTTTATCATATCATTTGATCTGAAGAAAAGTGCTTTGCTCAGTGCCTTGTCTGTCTCTTTTTTTAGCATATCGGCGATCTCGTCATTTGCCTCTTCGCAGAGTCCCTCGATGTCGTCCGGCTTTGCATTTTTTATCTCTGCGTCCCAGTGATTTAAGAGGGCGTGTGACTTAGAAAGCACGGCGTCTGTGTACTGCTCGATGACATTTAAGCATTTGCCGTAGGTGGCGTCTGAAAGTGCTGCCAGAAGCCTTGAACTCCAGTAGAAGTTATCGGTGGAGACGCGGCCTGTAGTGTTTGACAGATACTCAGGCGTTCTCGATACATTCGTATAGAACGGAGCCATAGTGTTGAAAGCGTTGCTTCCGAAGGCTACCCACTCTACCGGCTGGTCGTCAGGACGCACTTCCATGAAGCCTAATACGTCATTTCTGTTGATGCCGATAGAACGGTAAGCTCCGGCGTATGACCTGTCACCATAAGTCAGATATGGATCGTACTTTGTGCCCTGATAGTGAGAGGAGAGCAGGTACTTGACATCTTCCGGTGTGACTTTCCTGTCGGTAAAGATCTGCCACGGAAGGTCATCATCCTCTGGCTTGTAGACTGCATCATCGCCGTCGTACTCTGATCTGTCATCGTCTAAATAGCGGAGCATGTACCAGGCTCTCGGAGTGTTGTACACGTGGTCTGCGTCATCGTGGCTTCCGAATACGAGACGCGGGTTTATGATGTAGTGACCGCCGTCTCCCTCGTCGTCATCATCGAAGTGCTCATCTACGTCCAGGTGATTTTTCTCGATAAAATCCCTGAGGTCAGGCGAGCACATATTTGCCTCCTGATCGCCCAGGGCGTCATCTACATCGAAGCTGTCGATCCCGAGCTGGTTCGGCATGACTACTACGCCGTCGTCGTCTACTTTTCTTGCAATCCAATGATGTCCGCCGACTGACTCGAACCACCAGACTTCATCCTTATCTGAAAATCCGATGCCGTTCTCCTCGTAGGTGCCGTACATCTCATGGAGTTTTCCGAGGCGCTTGACACCCTCACGGGCACTTTTGATATAAGGCAGGGTGATGACTACGAGGTCTTCCTCGCCGATGCCGCCGGCCTTTTCCTCTTCAGTTCCCTCTTCTTCGATGACTGAATCTGTTCCGAAATACAGGTTCTCTGATTCCCATTTCTTCTGATACTCGACGAGCGGATCTGCGCCTAAAACACGAGGGTTTGAGGTGATGGTCTCTGTAGCCGTCATCGCAACTCCGGACGCATTTATTCCGCAGGCTGCCCAGATCCCCTCACCCTTAAGGGCGTTAGGCATGGCTGTGTATCTCTGCGGGTTGTCCGGCAGGTCGATCTTTACATGAGAGATGGTCGACTCATAGACCTTCGGCTGGTCTTCCGGCTCTACGACCGTGAATTTCTTCGCGGTGAACTTGCCTGATCCTGAGTCATCATTTCTCGCTATCATCGTGGAACCGTTCCACGACGCGTTTTTTCCTACTAATAATGTCGTACAGGACATTTTTATGTACCTCCTAAAGAAAAATTACCACCCTATTATAACACATTTTGCGTCAGTGGGGACGCGTTCAACTGACACAAAGTCACTGTGACCTTTAAATCTGTGTCTGGTCTATGATGCAGGTATGTTCCTTTGTATCAGGTATTTCAATTATATATAAAAAGGGAAATTATGTAAATGAATGAATCTACAAAGCAAAGACCGCTGTTTCAATATGGAAAGCATATATGCTGAAAAAATACAATGCAGCGATTTGTTTTTCAATATAGCTGCGATATTTATGGAAAATCTACAAAGTCTCCAGTGTTTTTTCAATATATAAAGTCTTTTTATTAGAAAACTACAAATAATTCCAAGACAGAAACATTTAATTCCATGACAGAGACATTATGGCTGTATATTTTTGATTGGCAGAAATTCTATATTGAAAATCGGGGAATGCGATTGTAGATTTTTTATCTTGAGAGTCAGTATATTGAAAATCAAGAGTACGAATTGTAGTTTACGCGCTGAGAATGCCTGCATATTGAAAAATGGCCGGATCTTTAAGCAATCGGGCGGGAATTCTCGGGAACTTGTTCCCGAGTAGTTCACAAGATCCGACCGATTGTATTAATCGAACTGTTTATTTATCAGAGGACGGAGGATAGGGTAGAGAACCGCGGCGATTACGACGCCGAAGACGCCCTGGATGATATTTGCAGGGATGCCGGCTGCAGATGAGGTGATACCTGCATTAAAGGCGGCTGCCGTAAATCCGCCGGTCGCTGTGAATGCGTACAGGAATGACTCAAAGACGAAGTAGGCGACTACCATGAAAGCTTCACCGACGGCGCTGCCGATGATGACTGGCACGACATTTTTCTTAGTGCCGAGGATTTTCTGAAGGAAGACCGTGATGCCGTAGGCGATAACGGCGACTAATGCCTTTATGACAAAAGTGGCCGGTACATAGGTCACATAGCCTCCGATCAGGTCAGAAAGCATCGAGCCGAAGCCGGCTGCGAGGCCGCCCCAGAGAGGTCCCAGGAAAACTCCCGAGAGAATGACAAATCCGTCGCCCGGGTGTATATAACCGTGGGTTATAGTCTGGACTTTTATGACGTAAGTCCCGATGAAGGTCAGTGCTGCGAAAAGTGCGGCGGTGACCAGAAGCCTTAGCTTTGAAGATGATACAGCTTCGTTATGCTGTGGAGTAGATACGTGTGTTACCATATGAATACCTCCTTATATTTTATTTAGTGGACATTATAGTGAAAAAATGATACCATGAAAATATCCAGTTGGAGGATTTTTTATATGATCAGACAGCCAGCCTACCTGAGAGTTTACTATAAGCTTAGAGACCAGATAACCGGAAAGGCATACCAGTTCGGACAGAGGCTGCCGTCGAAGCGGCAGCTGGCGGACACGGAGCATGTGTCGGTGATCACGATCGGACATGCCTATGACCTGCTTGCGGAGGAGGGCTATGTAGAGGCGAAGGAAAGGAGCGGATATTACGTCAGTTTCAGCGATGCCGACCCTTTTCTTTCAAAAAATACAATGCCGCGGGGAGAAGAGCAGACAGAAAGTTACCACGAGGATTTTGTGATCCCGCCGGTCGAGCATTTTCCATTCATGACGTATGCGAGGACTGTGCGGAAAGTCTTAGCGGATGAGGGTGAAAAGCTCTTTGTCAAGTCGGAAAATCAGGGCAGGGCTGACCTTCGCCAGGCTATCGCGTCTTATCTTTTGAGAAACCGCGGCATGGAGGTGAGCCCTTCGCAGATCCTCGTAGGTAGCGGTGCCGAGTACCTGTATGGTATGGTCGTTACGATGCTCGGTCGTGCCAGGATCTACGGAGTCGAGGACCCGTCATATGAGATGATCGAAAAAATATACGATCAGAATGGCGTTACCGTCGAGAAACTGAAAATGGGGCCGGATGGGATCCGATCTGAAGCGTTAAAAAAATCCAGGGCAGAAGTGCTGCATGTGACTCCTTTTCACAGCTACCCGTCAGGTGTCATCGCCGACATCACGAAGCGAGCCGAATACATCAACTGGGCGAAGCACCGGAACGCCTTTATCATAGAAGACGACTATGACTCAGAGTTTACAGTGAAGACAAGGCGGGAGGACACGCTTTTTTCAATGGAGCCGAAAAGACACGTGATCTACATCAATACTTTCAGCCGGACCATTTCGCACGCCACCCGTGTCGGCTACATGGTTCTTCCGTCTGAACTGAGCAGCTCGCTCCTTTCAAAAGTGTCTTTTTATTCGTGCACAGTCCCTGTCCTCGACCAGGCAGTCCTTACAGAACTCCTGAATTCTGGCGAGTTTGAGCGCCACATAAATAGAGTTCGAAGGCGGCTTCGTGAATAGTGCTGAACGGGTCAGAAGGCGGCTGCGAGAATGATACTGAATGGGTTCGCCGTAGACTAGGGAAGTGACGTTGTAAATCCAACAGACAAATACCCTAATGGGGTATATATTTATAGCTGTAATCGAGGAAAAGAAAGCGCAACTGATATCTGCTGCCATTGAATTCATCTGTGGCAGCAGTTGCACAGTTCAAGACCCGTGTGGCGACATGCGCGCATCGTGTCCGGGCTCACGCCCCACAAGACTATCTCACAGAGGGCGTGACGGACCGATGCACGACGTGTCGACAGGTAGCGGGTCAGGGAAACTACAAATATACTGAATATACTGTAAGGAGGTATTCAAATGGCAATAGATTTCAGAAAAGCGGCAATGATAGGCTGTGGCTTCGTAGGCAGCGCATCGGTCTATTCACTGATGCAGGGAGCGGTATTTTCAGAGATAGTCCTTATCGACGCAAATAAGGACAAGGCAGAGGGCGAGGCACTTGACATCAGCCATGGCCTCCCGTTTGCAAAACCTATGAAGATATACGCAGGCGACTACCCGGATCTCGCCGATGCCGGACTTATAATCATAAGCGCCGGAGCAGCACAGAAGCCAGGCGAGACGAGACTTGACCTGGTAAAAAAGAACACGGCCATTTTTAAGTCGATCATACCGGAGATAGTGAAGTATAACAAAGACGCGATCCTGCTCGTGGTCGCAAACCCGGTCGACATCCTGACTCAGGTGGCCTTGAAGCTGTCAGGATATCCGAAGAACCGTGTGCTCGGAAGTGGAACGACACTTGATTCAGCACGTTTTAAGTATCTGCTCGGTCAGCATCTGGGCGTAGATGCCCGTTCGGTACACGCTTTCATCATCGGTGAGCATGGCGATTCTGAAATCGCTGCCTGGTCATCGGCAAATGTCTCTGGTGTCCCGATCCACAAATTCTGCGAAATGAGAGGATACACTGACCACGACGCCGAGACTACCCGCATCGCCGAGGAAGTCAAGAACTCAGCTTACGAGATCATAAAGAAAAAGGGTGCCACCTACTACGGTATCGGAATGAGTGTCCGCCGTATCTGCGAAGCCATAGTCCGTGACGAAAAGTCGATCCTCCCGGTTTCCTCATACATTGAAGGAAAATACGGTATCGACGGTGTCTGCCTTTCAATGCCGGCCATCGTTGGAGCCGACGGAATCGACACCCTGATCCCATACGAGCTTTCAGAGGATGAGCTCAAAGAACTCCACAAATCCGCCGACACCCTGAAGTCAGTCCTCAAGGATGCAGGTGTCTGAAGCCTTCTTCTTGTTGACCCAGCCCATCTCTTCATCATTAAACAGCCGGTATTCTCCCTCGGCCAGGCTCTTATCAAGGGTGAACGGACCCATGGAGAGGCGCTTCAGGGAGGTGACTGTGCAGCCGACGGCTTCCATCATGCGCTTTACCTGGTGGAAGCGGCCCTCACTGATGGTCAGGTTCGCACTGGTGTCGGAGAGGATTTCGAGAGTGGCAGGCTTTGTCGGCTCATCATCTCCGATATCAACGCCGCTCCTGAATTTTTCAATAGCAGACTCTGGGATTTTTTTATCGACAGTCAGGTAATAGGTCTTGTCGACGTGTTTTTTTGCGTGAACCATCCTGTGTGAAAAATCACCGTCATTAGTGATGATGAGGAGCCCTGTCGTGTCTTTGTCGAGTCTTCCTACGGTGAACAGGTCCCTGGCCTTTATCTCATCGCCCAACAGCGTAAAAACGGTCGGATTTCTGCCTTCCCGGTTTGTGCAGACATAGCCGGCAGCCTTATTCATGAGTATATAAGTGAACTCACTGTAGTGCAAATGCTCGCCCATAAAGACGACCTTGGTCTTTACGTCGACCTGTGTTTCAGGCGCGGACACTTTTTCACCGGCGACAAATGCCGGCACTTTTTTCAGGGCTTTCTTTATCTCTTTTCTCGTCATCCCGGTGCAGGATGCAATGTATTTATCTAGTCGCATATTCCAAGAATGTATTTGTTTATAGCGTAAAGGCAGCCGTCGTGGTTATTGTCAGGGATGATGAGATCTGCGGCGGCTTTTGCGTGGTCGTTAGCGTTTCCCATCGCAAGGGAGAGGCCGGCAGTCTGAAGCATCGGTATGTCGTTGTCGGCATCGCCTACGGCTATGGTCTTCTCTATCGGAATGCCTAAGTATGAGGCGAGGTCTGAGATGCCGACACCTTTATGGATCCCCTTCGGAGATATTTCAAGAGAAGAGATCTCGGCGTAGATGCGCTCTATCGGGAGATTTTTCGCAGCGAGACGCTCGGACGTGCGAATGCTTGCTTCACGGCTCGTGTGGTAGAGGTTCATTTTTTCGATGGAGCCTGCATTTTTTCTGATGGCTGACTTGATATCATTGACTGGTGTGGCGACTGAAGAATAGAGCGGAATGTAGACACCCATGTTATAGTGGTCCATGTGTGGGATTTTCGCGCCTTCGACGATCGAGGCACCGTTTACCATGAACTGTACCATCAGGTCCTCTTTATCCAGGACATCTGTTATTCCGGCCATGGCTCCCGCATCGATGGTGTGCTGAGCAGCTATTTTTTTCTCAAAATGGTCGTAGACCAGGGCGCCGCTCTCACAGATGTAGTAGCGGATGTCCTTGAACTGCTCGTCATAAGGCGCAAGCTCAGCGACTGGGCGGCCGGTACAGATGACCACGTGCTTCCCGGCTTCGCGGGCCTTTTTAAAGGAAGCTACAGTCTCATCTGAAATAGTTTTATCGCTTCTTAAAAGCGTGTCGTCCATATCCAGGGCGATAAGTTCATAATCTGTATTCATGAAAAGTATTTTACCCGAATATGCAGGGGGATTCAAGTGTTGCATAACCGCTCTTCTTCCTATAAAATAGACGTATGAAAGAAAGAAAAATCCTTAAAAACAAAGCCTACCTCTATCTGACTGAATTCTTCTCAGGCATGGCCCTGATGGCCGTAGAGATAGGGGCGCAAAGGCTCATAAGCCCGTACTTTTCGTCGTCACAGATAGTCTGGACGATGATCATCGGAACCATCATGATAGCGATGGCTCTTGGCAATGTCTACGGCGGCCGTTCAGCGGACAAAGACCCGGATCCGGACAGGCTCTACCGCAGGATCCTTATCGCTGCGATCTGGCTCGCGCTGATACCGGTCGTCGGCAAATACGTGATCATTGGAATCTCGGCTCTTTTGATTTTTAAAGTGAGCCACGGATTTCTGATAATAGCGGCGTTTGTGGTCTGCATGGTGGTCTTTGTTTTCCCGCTTTTCCTCTTAGGCACAGTGACTCCGTCGCTTGCGAAGTACACGATGGGAAGCCTCGAGGACAATGGAAAAATCGTGGGAACTCTTGGTGCTTCGAACACTATCGGAAGCATCATTGGGACTTTCATACCGACTTTCGTGACTATCCCGGCGGTCGGGACGAATGTGACTTTCCTGATTTTTTCGGGAATTCTTATAGCGCTGTCACTTATCTATTTTTTTAGTATAGGATTTACTTATCACAAGAAAAAAATAATCGCATCGTGTCTTATCTTCGCACTCTGCATAGTGTTCGGTCACCAGACCGATTTCGCGTTCTGGGAGTCCGGGGACAATGTAAAGTACGAGGGTGAGAGTACCTATAACTACCTGCGGGTGACTGATGATGGGAGCCAGGTCGCGCTCTCGACGAACGTACTCTTCGGCGTTCAGTCGGTCTTAAACAAGCAGAAAAGCCTGACCGGCATGTACTACGATTACGCGATGGCAGCGCCGCTTATGACAAAAAATGCTTTAAAGGGCCAGGATGCGCTGATACTCGGTATGGGTTCCGGGACTTTTGCGCATCAGTGCAGCGAGTACCTGCAGCAGGTGCACTGCGAGGGAGTCGAGATCGACCAGAAGATAACAGACCTCGCGAGAAAGTATTTCGATGAGCCGAAATCCACAAAGGTCGTGACCTACGATGGCAGGGCTTACCTCAACGCCATCGATAAAAAGTATGACGTGATAATGGTCGACGCCTACCAGGACATCACGATCCCTTTTCAGATGTCATCAGTCGAGTTCTTCCGAATGGTTAAAGAACATTTAAATGATGATGGCGTCATGGTAGTAAATATGAATATGCGGGGCCAGACTAAAGGCTCTATCACCGATTACCTGACAGATACGATCCAGTCAGTTTTTCCGACAGTCTACACTGCTGACGTGCCGAACACGACGAACCGTGAGCTTTTTGCCAGCATGTCACCAGATATCAAAAATAACCTCGACATGAACCTGGCGCTTTCATCGCAGAATGATGAATACACTGAAATGATGGCTCAAGTGTCAGACGGCCTTGTAAAGCAGCCAGGCGGAAGCTACATTCTAACTGATGACAAGGCGCCGGTCGAGCTCTTAGGAATAAGGGTCATAGACCGGCTGATAAACGACGAGGTATCCTACTACCGCGACATCTACGACAAGCAGGGAATCCGCGGAGTAATGCAGGAACTGGGAATTTGATAGGAGGTTTTAAATGAATTACAAGGAGAAATACAGCGAGTGGCTTGAAAAACTTTCATCTGACGACCCGCTTCATAAGGAGCTTGAAAAAGTGAGCGATGATGGCGAGATCGAGGACAGGTTTTATAAGGACCTGTCCTTCGGGACTGCCGGACTTCGTGGCAAGGTCGGAGCCGGAACTAACCGCATGAATGTCATAACGGTCGGCAAGGCTACGCAGGGAATCGCTGATTTTATCGTAAGCAAAGGCCAGGAGGCGATGGACAAAGGAGTCGTGATAGCCCACGATCCGAGACATTTTTCAAAGGAGTTTTCGGAGCTGGCAGCAGGCATTTTTGCGGCAAACGGCATAAAGGTCTATACTTTTCCTGACCTTCGTCCGACTCCGGAGCTCGCCTTTATGATAAGGCATCTGCACACAGTTTCCGGGATCAATATCACGGCTTCTCACAATCCGAAGGAGTACAACGGTTACAAGGCTTACTGGGATGACGGCTGCCAGGTATCTTCGGAGGTCGCCGACGCGATGACAGAGTGCATAGAAAAAGTAGACCAGTGGAACGGAGTAAAGACCGCTGATTATAATGAAATGATTCAGGCTGGAAAGATAACTGTTCTGGGTCCTGAGTACGACAGGATGTATTTAGACAGGATCGAAGCTCTGGCTATCCACTCAGGCGATGAGCTCGACCTTTCAATCCCGCTCGTGTACACCCCGCTTAACGGCTGCGGTTCTATTCCGTTCCGCCAGATGCTTACGGACAGGGGATTTACGAACTGGACTATAGTGCCGGAGCAGGAAAATCCGGACCCTGATTTTACGACGGTAGGATACCCTAACCCGGAGGACCCGAAGGCATTTAAGCTGAGCGAAGAGTACGGCAGAAAGACAGGAGCTGAGCTTCTGATGGCGACAGACCCTGACTCCGACCGTTTTGCGATAGAGATAAGAAATGCTGACGGCGACTACGTTCCGCTGAACGGAAACCAGACCGGGTATCTCCTCGTAAACTACATCCTCGAGGGACATAAGACCGCCGGAACCCTTCCGGAGAAAGGCGCCATGGTAAAATCCATTGTGACTTCGACTCTCTCGACAAGGATCGCAAAGGCCTACGGAGTCGATATGTTCGAGACTCTGACCGGCTTTAAGAATATCTGCGGAAAAGTGCCTTATCTGCATGAGCGCGGCTATACCTACCTGTTCGGATACGAGGAATCTGTAGGATACGCTGCCTGCGAGGATATCCGTGACAAGGACGGAATCTCAGCCGGGATGCTTGTCGCAGAGGCAGCTGCGTTTTACAGGAAGCAGGGCAAGACGCTCTGGGACGTGTTAAATGACATCTACGCTAAGTACGGCTGCTTTGCCGAGGATGAGCCGAATATAATCCTCGAGGGAATCGAAGGCTCCGAGAGGATAGGACGCATGATGAAGTGGGTCCGTGAAAATGAGCCTACAGAGATAGCTGGGGTGAAGGTCAGCCAGATCATCGACTACATCGGAGGCTACGAGGACATCCCGCCACAGAACTGCCTCAGATTTTTCTTAGCGAATGATTCCTGGTTTGCCATCCGCCCGTCAGGCACAGAGCCGAAGATCAAGTTCTACTTCTACTCCTGCCAGGACAGCGTAGAGAAGGCCAGGCAGGTGAACACTGCGATAAAGAACGAAGTACTTGAAACTATAAAGAAAGTGCACTAAAAATGAATGATATTATAGTAATAGGTATTGCCGGGGGAACCGGTTCCGGGAAGACCACGATAACGCAGACTCTGAGGGAGCATTTCGGCAATGATGTGTCGGTCATCTACCATGACAACTACTACAAGGCGCATCACGATCTCTCTTACGAGGAGAGGACGAGGCTGAACTACGACCACCCGAACGCCTTTGACACGGACCTGCTGGTATCAGATCTCACTAAGTTAAAAAATGGTGAGCCGATCGAGTGTCCGGTCTACGACTACACTATCCACGACAGGTCGAATACGACGATGACGATCCAGCCCGCAAAGGTAATTATCGTAGAGGGCATCCTTATATTCTACGACAAACGTATCCGTGACCTCTGCGATATCAAGCTCTACGTGGATGCCGACGCCGATGTCCGCATTCTCCGCAGGATAAAGCGTGACGTCAAAGAGCGCGGCCGCTCCCTCGACTCTGTGATTGACCAGTACCTCGCCACCGTAAAGCCGATGCACGAGGCCTTCGTGGAGCCGACCAAGAAATTCGCCGACATCATCATTCCAGAAGGCGGCCAGAACCGCGTGGCGATGGAGATGGTGATAAACCGCGTCCAGTCGCACCTGGGGAAATGACAGGAAACCGGTAGGGCGCACGACCCGCTACCTGGAAACCGGTCACGAGACGAGGCGCAGGGACAGTCGCTGCGCTGCTCCTCGCGTTTGTCTATTAGCAACCGGTCATGAGACGAGGCGCGGGGACAGTCGCTGCGCTGTTCCACGGCGTTTTTCTGCTCCTCGCGCTCGTCTATTAGCAGCCGCTTCCGCAAACGTAGCTTGCGTCGGTGCTCCAGCGGCTGCACATCGCGCAGCGTCGCAACGAAAAACGTCAGTCACAGCACAGCTGTCCGTCCCCGCGCCTCTGCGTACCAAGTTTTCAAGTAGCACGCATCCTGCGGGCCTCGCCGTTGGAGAGTCCGTCCCCGCGCCTCTGCGTACCAGGTTTTCAAGTACTCCATGCTTGCACCTCTGCGTACCAGGTTTTCAAGTACTCCATGCTTGCACCTCTGCGTACCAAGTTTTCAAGTACTCCATGCTTGCGCCTCTGCATGTCCGGCTTTGCAGTAGCTTAGACGGCGCCTATGCATGTCCGGCTTTGCAGTAGCTTAGTCGGCACCTCTGCATGTCCGGCTTTTCAGTAGCTGAGTCGGCACCTCTGCATACCGGCTTTGCAGTAGCCTAGACGGCGCATCTGCATATTCGGCTTTTAGGGACTCAGGGATTGAGCCTTTGTACTCGGCTTTCTGTTAGGGCTTTAGCCTGGAACACAAGTGGTGGCGCAGTGATTCCGGGACGTTTTGGTGACGCACATCAGGCTGGGCGGACCCGCGTGGCGGCATGCGCGCATCGCGTCCGGGCTCACGCCCCACAAGTCTATCTCTACAAGAGGGCGTGACGGACCGATGCACGACGTGCCGACAGGTAGCGGGTCGTGCATCTGATAAATGAGTCACCCAGATAAACCTGGCAACACCCCCGCCACTTGTTTTCCACCCCCCGGTTATGGTATGATACCCGGATAAGAACTTAAGAACATAAGAACTTAAGGAAGGACGCGGCACGGCACAATGGCACTAGAAACAACGGACCTGTTCCGGCAGGACCTCTCGCGGGCACGGGATCTCCACCAGCTGACACCCGAAGAAGTGAAGAAGGTCCAGCAGGTAGTCTATTCTATCACGAAGGACATCGCTGAGATCTGCGAAGAAAACGACATCCCATATATGCTAGGCGGCGGGTCAGCGCTCGGAGCCGTGAGACATCAGGGTTTTATCCCATGGGACGACGACCTGGATGTGAATATCTATAGAAAGGATATTGACAGGCTAGTCGACCTGATCGAGGATAAATACCAGGATAAGTACTATGTCGAAATGCCACTCCGGACACCGGGTTACTACAGTTCGTTCGCACAGGTGCAGCTAAAGGGCACGACCTTCCGGGAATACCTATGGCAGGAAGACGGAAAGTGCGGCATAAAGGTAGACCTCTGGATCTTAGAGAATGTCTACGATAACCCGGTAAAGCGCAGGATCCAGGGACTGCTGTGCGACGGAGGCTCGCTGATCCTCTCATGCATCAGGATGCATAAAGAGAAAAAAGGCTTCCTGCACTTAGCGGAAGGGAATAAAAAGGGCCAGCGCCTGATAAAGATAAAATCCGCTATCGGAGCATTGCCGTCACTTACACCCTGGTGGTGGTACAGGAGAGTCCAGCACGCCTATTCGATGTGCCACGACGAGAATTCAAAGTACGTGTCATTTCCGTCGGGCAGAAAGCATTTTTTCGGGGAGATGTACGAGAGAGCAAAGTACTGTGACACGGAGCGGATGAAGTTCGAGGACTCGTACTTTCCGGTCACGAAGGATTACGACAACTATTTCCACGCGCTCTATCCGGGCGATTATATGCAGCTGCCGCCGCCGGAGAAACGGGAACGGCACACACTTTACGAGCTGAAATTCAAAGACGAGGAAACAAATTGAAATACGGTATATTACTGAACAAGAACAACCTGAATATCGGAGATGACATCCAGGCATACGCGACAGCACAGTTTTACCCGAAAGTCGATTATTTTATCGATAGGGAAAATATGCTGAATTTCAAGACTGACGATGACAAGCCCGTCGCCGTCATAATGAACGCCTGGTATATGTGGAAAAAATGGAACTGGCCGCCGTCAAAGTACATCTACCCGCTTTTTGTCGGATTCCACTATGCCGACCATCAGCTCGCGAAGCAGCCTGGAAGCCCGCTCAAATACGAGTTCCTGACAGGAGAAGGCGGAGCGTACTTAAATGCCTGGGGACCGGTCGGCTGCAGAGACCATTTTACCGAGAAAAATCTGAAGTCTATCGGAGTCGACGCTTATTTTTCAGGGTGCATCACGCTGACACTTCCGAAGCAGAAGACAGAAGACCGGGGAAGGTACATCTGTATCGTGGATGTAGATGAGAAGGTTACAGCACAGATAAAAAAGCAGATGGAGGGTACGGGCATCGAAGTCCGTGTTATGACCCATAATCAGAAGAGAAATGCCGACAGGACCTGGGAGCAGCGTGAAGCTGATACTGTCGAGAGGCTGACAGAGTACCAGAACGCCATCTGCGTAGTCACGAAGAGACTTCACTGCGCGCTTCCATGCCTTGCTATGGAAGTCCCGGTGCTCCTCGTAAAGGACATGACCGATGATATCAGATTTGACCCGTATTACAGTTTCCTGCACTGGGTAAGACCCGGTGATTTTCTGGAGGGAAAGTGTGATTACGATTTCGCGAATCCGCCGGAGAATAAGCCTGACTACAAGCCTGTCCGAGAGGGACTTATAAAGAGGTGCAAAGACTTCGTCGAGTCCGTGGCAGACGATGACCGCACGGCAGAAGAGGCCAGCAAGTACAAGGCAGACGAAAAGACGGTGCTTACCTGGAGAGTCGAGGCGGAAAAAAATGCCTTCGAGATCTGGCAAAAAGGACTCTCCGACGATGCGAGACAGTTCTCAGAGTACCAGAATGAAAAATGGGAGCTGATGAAACAGACCGGCGCATATCAGAAAGAGTACGGATTCGTAAAGCGTCTGAAGCATATCTACTATAAAATAATAGACGCCACCTATAAGAACATGATCCCTGACTACGATGCCGAGTGGGAAAAAATAGATAAGGCCATCGGAGCGGCTCCGGACGGAGATATCGAAAAGCTCCAGTATGAAGACCGCAGATACAGGCGTATGTTCAACCGGCTGATGGATTTTGCGGGGCGGAACTTCCGTGGTTTACGGGACTGCAGGCGTGAGAACGACAGGCTCCGCAAGGAAGCAAAAGAAAAAGGTGGAAAATAAAGGCTGATTCGGCTATAATAGTTTGTTGTTTTGTAAAATCCGTTACTATTCACGGCAGGCTTCTGTGGGGGTTCACGACGGACGCACTTGTGCGGACGTTTGAATACCCACAGAAGCCAGCCTGTGAATAGTAACTAAAATCCATTTAAAGAGGTAAAATAAATGAAAGTACTGAGTCTGCACAAGCCAGGCGATATACGATTTGAAGATGCCCCGACTCCGGAGCCGGGCGAGGGAGAAGTATTACTGAAGGTCATGGCCTGCGGTATCTGCTCGTCAGATAACGACCGTATCTTCAAGGATGGCGCACACGTGATGCCTATAGTTCCGGGACATGAGTTTGCCGGACAGGTAGTAGAAGTCGGAGAGGGCGTAGACAAGAGCCTTATCGGAAAAAAGGCTAGCGTTTTTCCGATGCTTCCGTGCTTTGAGTGCCCGTCATGTAAGCGTGGCGATTATGCCACCTGCTCGAACTACAAATACTACGGTTCGAGAAACGACGGCGGCATGGGCGAGTACAGAGCCATAAAGGCATGGAACTTAAATATTTTAGATGACAGCGTAGACTACTGTGTGGGCGCTCTTTCGGAGCCATCGGCAGTCGGACATCATGCAGCAGAAGTCGGCGGAGTCAAGGCCAAAGACAAGGTATTCGTTATCGGATCCGGTACTATCGGGCTTCTGATCGGATTTTTTGCACAGGCAAAGGGAGCAGAGGTCTGGATCGGAGCCAGAAGAAAAGAGTCGACAGACTTTGCAGCTTCGCTCGGATTTAAGACCATTGATACGAATAACACCGAGGATGAGGTGAACAAAGCTACGGACGGAAACGGAATGGACGTCGTATTCGAGGCTGTAGGTTCAAATAAGTGCCTTATAGACGCCATCCAGTCAGTTGCAGCAGGCGGAACCCTCGTCACAGTAGGAAACCCGGTAGGAGATATGAACCTTCCGAGAAATGTCTACTGGAGGATTCTTCGTAAGCAGCTTACAGTAAAGGGAACCTGGAATTCTTCCTATTCAGATAAGGCAAATGACTGGCACGAAGTGGCAGAGCTCATGAAAGAGAAGAAGATACCGTTTGAGAAACTGATAACCAGAAAATACAAACTCTCACAGTGCGACGAGGCTTTTGATTTCTTCAGGGATCACAGCATCCAGAAGTCGAGAGTCATGTTCGTGATGCACGAGAAAGAAAGCGAGGCGTACAATGGCTGATCCGATCAGCGGAGCAAAAGTAGTTCCTGCGCGTGACCCTGGAAAAATTTCCGCGTCTATGATGTGTGCAGGACTTGATAAGATTTTTTACTATCTGACAGAGTTCAAGGAAGCAAAACTCGAATTCCTTCATATCGATGTAATGGACGGACAGTTCGTTCCGAACCTCGCGCTCGGAACTGACTATGCGAAGAGCCTCAGGCGTATAACGGATATCCCGTTTGACTTCCATTTTCTGACTATGGACCCGCTTGAAAAAATGAGCTGGTTTGACATCAGAGAGGGAGATCAGGTGGCCTTCCACTATGAGAATAATACTCATATCGCAGAGTGCCTTCAGTATCTGAAGAGACTCTCGGCTACTTCACTTATCGCTATAAATCCGGAGACAGACTACAGAGTTCTCGACCCGTACTTAGACGATCTGGACGGAGTCCTTGCGATGACAGTACACCCGGGATTCGCCGGAAAGAAGCTCGTACCTTCTACCCTCGACAAGGTAAAAGAGATGAGAGAGTACTTCCATTCTATCGGAAAGGACGACCTGATCATCGAAGTCGACGGAAATATCACGATCGAGAACGCCAGAAAACTCTATGAAAGAGGCGCTGATATCTTCGTAGCCGGGTCTTCTTCACTTTTCCATAAGGGAGAGACAGCGGTAACAGACGTCATAAAGAAAAAGAGACTTGCCATCGGATGGAAAGAGGAGGATCTCCCATGAGATATGGTGCGATACTTGCAGGCGGAGTAGGAAACAGGATGAAGTCGGCGCATATCCCGAAGCAGTTCCTTGAGATCGCCGGAAAGCCGATCATCATCTGGACGCTCGAGAGACTTCTGAAGTCGGCACTTTTTGACGAAGTGATCATAGCCATCCATCCGGAGTGGAATGAGTACTTAAAGACCATGATCCGCGATCGTGACCTGAACAGGAACTATGTAAAAGTCATCGACGGCGGAAAAGAGAGACTCGATTCTATAAGGAATGTCATCGATTATATCGAGGGCGCTCATGGCATCGAAAAAGACGATAAGATCCTTATCCACGACGCTGTAAGACCTTTTGTTACAGATCAGATAATGAAGGATTCGATGGATGCCTTAGACCAGTATCCGGCAGTAGTTGCTGCTATCCCGGCGACTGATACGATGCTCTGGATAGAAGAGGGCACAAAGGTCGATTCGATGCCTGCGAGAAGCAAGCTGTATCATGGACAGGCACCTGATTCGTTCAGACTCCAGGTCCTTAAGGATTCACTCGATTCACTTACTGAAGAGGAGAAAAAGACGATCACCGGAACCGCGCAGATCTGCCTTACAAAGGGCATAGAGATCCACACAGTACCTGGCGATGTGGAGAATATCAAACTGACAAGCGACGGCGACCTGATGATCGCCGAAGGAATAATGCGAGAGAGATTAGAGAGAGACGACTGATGGAAGAACATAGTGGAATCATAGTTGATGACCTGCATTTTGCGAGAGTGCTGCTGCATGTGAGCGGACATATCACCGAGGATGTAGGAGAACTGTCGAAGGCATCTATTTATATCCGTGATTCTTATCATGGAAAACTGAAGCCGTCACATCTGGATTTTGACAGGAAAAACAGGAAGTTTCATATCGTCTACCATATACTCGGAGCGAATAACAGCTATCCGATAGAGACCGGAGACTACTATCTGCGCCTGAAGAATAAAGGAGAGAAGTATTATTCGTACCTTGATGCGCATCTGAGGAACTGCGAAAAGGACGGTCGCCTCATGTATATTCCTACCGAAGAGGAGAAAGAATCAGGCGACTTCGACGCAAAGCCGTACCGCTTCACTTTTTCAAGGAATACAGCGAAGCACGGCAAAGAGATCTTCAATATGTTCGCGATGATGGATCTCGATGAGGACACGCTGTATTTCAGGGTGTTCTACCAGCCTCAGCTCGAGGATATGGGTATCATCTACAACGCGAAGCAGCGCTTTAAGACCTGGAAGGAGAATACCCGTAAGGCGTTCAACCCTTTCAAGGAAAATCTCCTGATCAAAAAATTCAACAAGTACGAGGAGAAGCGCAAGGCAAAGAGAGCAGCAGGCGCAAAGCCTACGATACTTTTCGCATCGGGTTCCCGTGCGTCTTTAAGCGGAAACGAAGAGTTCATCTACAACCGCATGAAGGAGAGAGGACTCTTAGACAATTACAATATCGAGTTTAACTTCAAGGAGAACATCAACGATCGATACGGAGCGAGAGGCTCGGTAAAATTCACGAAGCAGCTCGCGATGAGCGACATCATCATGATCGATGATTTTCTCCCGTTTGTCTACAAATTCGACTATCCGGAGGATGTGAAGTTCGTCCAGGTATGGCATGCCTGCGGAGCCTTCAAGTCGCTCGGATTCGAGCGTGAGGGAAAACCCGGCGCTCCGAAGACGAACACGAGGGTCCACAAGTGTTACACCCACATGCCGGTCAGCTCCGTACATTCGGGCAGACATCACGCGGAGGCATTCGGCCTTCCGGAAAAGGTATTTTTACCTATAGGAATCCCGAGAACCGACATTTTTTTCGATGAAGAATACAAGAAAAATATGGTCGCAAAGCTCCACAAGCAGTTCCCGGTATTAGACCAGAGAAAGAAAGTCTATCTGTATGCGCCGACTTTCCGTGGAAACAATGCTGTAGACGCGCGTTTCCCGATGGAGAGGATAGACTGGAAAAAATGGGGAGCTTTCCTTAAAGAGAGGAATGAGCTTCTCCTGATAAAAATGCATCCGTTTGTCAAAAAGCCTGTCCCGATCCCGGAAGAGTACAAGGATTACATACTCGACCTTTCGGAATACAGGGAAGTAAACGACATACTTTTCATATCGGATGTGATGATAACCGATTACTCGTCAGTCATGTACGAGTTCTCGCTTCTCAGAAGGCCGATGTATTTTTATGCCTTCGACCAGAGAATGTACGAGAACAGCAGGGACTTCTACGAACCGTATGAGGACACGGTTCCTTCGACCTCAGTCATAGTAAAGACATTCCCGGCGCTGATGCACGCGCTCGAAAATACAGACGACTATGACTACGACGCACTTGACAGGTTTGTAAAGAAGAACTTTACCTATACTGATGGAAAGTCCACAGACAGATTCATCGACGAGATAATACTGAAATAAAACAGAAAGGATGATCATTTGAAAATCAAAAGAGCAGGAGCCATTTTTCTCATAGCGGCTATACTCTTTACCACTCTGGGAGCAGGTGCTGACGAACTCGTCGCGCAGGCCGCAACAGGATATGGTACAGCAACAGTAAGGGTACTCGCCACGACAGATATGCACGGGCAGAGCGTAAGATTAAACTATGATTCAGGTGTTGAAGGTGAAGGCAGCCTTGCACAGATAGCCGGGATCATCAAGCGTCTCAGGAAACAGATGAAGTACGGGACTACAGTCACAGTAGACTGTGGAGATAACGTGTATGGCATCGGCTCCGAGAGCATTATGAAAGGTACGGTCAGCGGAGCTGAGTACATGTACGAGGAAATGGCAGCATTAAACTATGATGCTATAACCCTTGGAAATCATGACTTTGACTATGGGGCTGACTATATAAAGAAATCCCTTAGCAGCTCTGGAATGAGCAGTAAGGTCGTTCTTTCAAATGTGGTTGACGCAAAGACGAAGAAGAATCTTTACCCTTCCACAAAAATGATCACCAGAACCGTAACTACGACTACGGGAAAAAAGAGAACAATAAAGATCGGATTTGTCGGTGCTGTAATACCATCGCTTACTTCAAAAACTGATGGTATGAGCAATCAGACAGATTCAGATGCCTCAGATATATCTTCTCTTGTAACTCATGTATCATGGAAGGGTATTATCGAGACCAAAGACATCGTCTCGAGTGTCCAGACGCAGGCAAAGGCACTTAAGAAAAAAGGCGCGAATCTGGTAATTGTCTTAGCACACAGCGGTATCGGCAATGAAAACTACAAGACCATGGATGATAATGCTGGTTATGCACTCACTGCTATTCCGGAGGTGGATGCTGTCTGTGCGGGACATACACATATGAATTTCCCGTCTGATGATTCAAAAGCTGAGCCTTATTATGATTACAGTGAGACTGATGGTGACGGGCTTATGCATGGCAAGCCTCTTATCGAGGAAAAAGACCATGGTGCTTCTCTCGGGATCGCCGATCTGAAGATAGGCTTCAGTCAATGGGGAACTCCTTATGTAAAGAGCTCTTCGGCCCGCATCAGAAAAATAAAATCATCTGACAAGGAAGATGCTCAGATCCTTGAGATAAACCAGAAGTATAATGACCAGTATCTGAAGATCTACGATCAGGCAGTCACGACGACTGACCATGAGACTGATAACTATTTCGGAATGATAGAGGATAACCCTCTGATCCACCTATGCAATGCTGCGAAAATAGAATATGGACTAAGAGCTGTACAGAATCTGGATGACAAGTACAAAAATGCAACTGTCATAGCTGCTACAGAATACCAGATGGCTGGGCAGGACTCTTCATCGAATTACATAAAAGTTGACGGTACTGTTCATGTAAAGGATCTGTTAAATCTCGAAGCTTTCAACCAGCAGAGAGCGAAAGTTTATTATATGACCGGAGCCCAGCTCAGGGAGTCCCTTGAGTGGCAGGTCGGCAGGTTTTTTGAGACTACGGGAACAGAGGCAGCCACAGAAGGATGGGACGAAGAAACTAAGTCTCTTGTAAATCAGGGCCTGAAGCCAGTTCTATCACCTGAGCATCAGAAAAATGGTTGGAAGGGCTTTACGGTCTATGATGGGATCGAATATGTGGTGGATCCGTCAAAAGAACCGAGATACGACGAGAACGGAAACCAGATATCTGATTCGAGAAGGATCATAAGCCTGACTAAGAATGGCCAGCCTGTAAGTGATTCGGATATTTTTGTACTTGTGTCAAAGAATATCTCGAGCAACACAGATCCGGTATTTTCGAAGTATGCAAATAAGCAGCTTCTTGTAAGTAAAACTGCTCATATCAGCTCTATGCTGGAAAATTACATGAAGCTGCAGACTGTAAATGACAAACTACAGATGGCTGTCGATGGAAACTGGAAGATCGCTTTTGCCGAAGGCACAGACTATGTGATAAAGTCAGCATCTGCAGCTTCAGATGTAGCAAAGACCAAGACCTGGTATCAGGGCGAGATCCCGGCCAGAAATGGCTACACTTTTTACAAGGCTGCACTTGGAAACGCAAATGAGAATGTAGACAGGAGCGGACCATTTGTAGTGGCATCTCCGATGGAAACCAGGATCACAGGTGATGATGTCAGGGTAAGAGTTGAGGCAAATGACATATCCGGCATTTCAAAGATCCAGTATATCGGCGGTACTTATTCAGTAAATGATCCGGTCTGGGATGCAAGCGCCATCCAGGTAAATGATAACGACATTGATATATCAGAGAATGGCACTTATACTGTCAGAGCGGTGGATACACTTGGAAACGCGAATGTCTGCTATGTAACCGTGAACAATATAGACAGAGCTGTATCAGTTGCTCCTACTCTTGAGAAACTGACAAACAGGACGGTGACACTAAACGGAAAAGCCTCATCTTTTGCGGACGTACATTTTGAAGTATCAGGAGAGACCTATGATATCAAAGCTGATGAAAATGGAAAGTTCACGACGAAAATAGCTCCACCTAAGGCTGGGGATGTGGCTGAACTTTATCAGGTCGATCTCCGTGGAAGAAAGAGCAGTGTCGTACAGATCGCTGTCGCAAGGACAGGAGCTGACACTCCGGAAGTAAATGATATAACGAACACTTCGAATGCGATAACGGGCTTATACGATGATGACTCACAGTGTACAATTATCGCTGTCAACGGAAAAACTGTGTATGTGCCGAAGGGTTCTGCAAATACCTATAAGGAGAGCTCGAACTACAAGTCTTCTCAGAAGGTAGTGCAGTGTTCTTTTAACAGAACTGGAGACACTTTTTCATTGAGCACACCTATACCACTTGCCGGTGATAAATTCACCGTATATGGTATGGACTGGATTGGGCGTCTGAGTACAAAGACAAATAAAACTACTCAGGATGTAGCTCCGAACCAGCCTAGACTCATGAGCGTTGTAGCCGAAGAGGGCATGGTTTATGGCAGGGTCCCTGAGCCGAAGGCCGACAGCTACGCCATCACTGTGACTGCTTCAAACGGAGCCACCTACACAGGAACGGCTGCATCTGACGGACACTTCGGGGTGCTGACAGATATCCTCGCCGATAAGACTATCCTGTCTGTAACGGCTACTGACATAGTGAATGGAGCATCCCGTACTTCTGCAGCAAAGAGCATCACAGCAAAGACCTATCTGAGCTTTATAAAGGATTTTTCAGATGGAGTCACATTTAACGACATAACAGACGAAGACACGGCTTTAAGCGGAGAAATAGAGAATGGAGATCAGGGCACTGAGGCAAGGCTCCTGATGACCGGACAGAGGATCAGGTTCGGCGAAGAGGGAACCGGAGCTGTGATCGATAATAACGGACTTTTCTCATATCAGCTGACTTCACCGCTGAGCTATGGAACAGAGGTCGCCGTCGTAGTCAGGAACTCCGACCATTCGATGGCTTCTGTAAATGAGACAAAAGTCAAAGAAGCTCTTCCTCTGACACCGACTGTCGAAGAGGGCGAGGACATATCGACTGACACTGACAAGATAACTGTCATCGGAAACCGTGCGTGCACCTGCGTCCTGAAGAGCGGAAATGTCGTAAAGAAGACTACCTACACAGAATACCGTGAGGGTGAAGGCGGAGGATACGTCTACAGGATCACTCTTCCGAAGTCTGTAAAGAAGGATGGCAGGACCTGCAAGGTCTATCTGGAGAACAGCTCAGGCCAGTCAGAGAGCTACTACTTTACTATGTGGGACGAATAAAACAGTTGACAGCTGGCAGGAAAAGTAGTAAAGTATTAAGGCTGATGTAATCAAAAGGAATCCCATTAGCCCCGGGATTTCTTTTCATCAATATAAGTTTTCAGGCTGCGTCCGGACATGCGCGGCAGGGAAGCGTCATATTTTTTGGAGGATTTACTAATGAACACCACTTATATGCCAAACCCGTCAAAGGTCGAGCGCAAATGGTATGTAGTTGATGCTGAGGGACAGACACTTGGACGTCTCGCATCAGAAGTAGCGAAGGTATTACGCGGAAAGAACAAGCCAATCTACACTCCTCACGAGGACTGCGGAGACTATGTGATCGTTGTAAACGCTGAGAAGATCACAGTTACAGGTAAGAAGCTTGACGCGAAGAAGTATTATCATCATTCAGATTATGTAGGCGGATTAAAGGAAGCCACTCTCCGTGAGATGCTCGCTAAGCATCCGGATCGTGTTATCGAAGGTGCCGTAAAGGGAATGCTTCCGAAGGGACCTCTTGGACGTCAGATGTACAAGAAGCTTTTCGTATATGCAGGACCTGATCACAAGCATGCAGCTCAGAAGCCTGAGCAGCTCACATTCTAATCGGAGGATATTATGGCAACAGCTAAGTATTACGGAACAGGAAGAAGAAAGTCTTCTGTAGCCAGAGTTTATCTCGTACCTGGCACTGGAAAGGTAACTATAAATAAAGAGGATATGGATAAGTACTTCGGTCTTGAGACCCTGAAGGTTATCGTTCGTCAGCCTCTTGAGCTTACCGGCACAGCTGATAAGTTCGATGTTTTAGTAAACGTCAGGGGCGGCGGCTACACTGGTCAGGCCGGTGCTATCCGTCACGGCATCTCACGTGCTCTTCTTACAGTAGATGAAGAGTATCGCCCAGTTCTTAAAAAGGCTGGTTTCCTGACACGTGACCCACGTATGAAGGAAAGAAAGAAGTATGGTTTAAAGAAAGCACGTCGTGCACCACAGTTCTCAAAGAGATAATTTTTCGAGATTCAAAAAGAATTTACAAACCTCAGAAACTCAGTGTTTCTGGGGTTTCTCTTTTATCTATAATTGTATTCAGTTGTGGTGAAACGCAGAGAATTTTGTTCCGTAAACAGCAGGTAAACAGCAGGTAGATTATGGAAGAAAAATGAAGGCAGAACAGCTATGGACAGAATATTGCTCCAAAAAAGGAATAGATATAAATACCCCTTATGAAGCGTGGAGCTTTGGCGAAGATGAAGAAGGAGATGAACTTCTCCGACTAGTCCTTGCGGGAAAGAAGTTTGGCACAGCTAGTCTCTATGATGCATACGAAGCAGAAGATGCTCTTGATGAGCTTCCTAAGGCAGGTGATTACAGCGTTTTGGTGAACTACTCGGCTACAAGTAGCCGAGCTTCCTGCTTCAAGACTGGTGGTAACTAGCATACCCCGCTAAAGGTATACCCCGTCAGAGCCAGCTCCACAGGCTTTAGTTCGGGCGGTCCCCGCCCTACATAGATTTTAGCCTATTCCACGCATCGGAAGATGCGGTAGGCTTCGTTTCTGATGTTTATAGCGGCATTGATGTCACGGTCGTATGTGCGGCCACACATCGGGCAGATGATCCTGCGGACAGAGAGATCCTTGGTTATCGGATTCTTATATCCGCACTGGCACAGCTGGCTTGACGGAAAAGTCCTGCCTACCTTTATGAGGCTTTTGTTCCTATCAGCCATTTTGTAGGCAAGCATCTGTACAAACATACCAAAACCATTATCGTTTGTTGCTTTCCCCAGCCCCAGTCCTTTGGAAGATGACATCCCTTTGAGTGATAAGTCTTCTACCCCGATAAGGCCGTACTCATCAGCAAGGGCAGTTGACCGCTTCTGGAGATAGTCACGTCTCTGGTCTGCCACATGTCTGTGTTGCTTACGGACCCTGGCAAGCTGCTTTTCAAAGTTGTGGGAAGGTGTCTCGCCCTTCTTTGAACCGACTTTGCGTGACAGTTCCCGTTGGAGGTGTTTCAACTTCTTCTGAGCCTTACGGTAGAAGTGCGGCATATCGGCACATCTGCCCTCGGAATCGACGTACAGACCGTCAGACTTGTAATCAAGCCCCAGACGTTTTTCCGGGTCAGATGCCTTGTCTGCTGTGTCTGTCTTATCGTATTCATAGAGTATGGAAACATAGTATCTGCCACATTTGTCGCATGAAACAGTCGCTGACTTCAGTTTCATATAGGAAGGAGCATTTCTATGGATCTTGGCTTTTACCATGTCGATTTTGGGAAGGCGGACAGACTTATCCGCAACAGAGATGGTCCCGCCCTGGTTATTGGTAGTGTATGACAGTTTTGCACGGCGTTTTGACTTGAATTTCGGGAACTCTGCTATACCATCAAAGAAAGCTTTGTAAGCTTTATGCAATGCCAGCTGTACGTTTGCAAGTGCAAGGGAGTCTACTTCTTTGAGGTACGAATACCTGTCATCTGATTTATACCATGCAGGTGTCGGGAGCAGAGTTATCCCATAATCGTTGTATGCATCTATGCGGTCACCTAGCATGAGGTTCCAGATCTTGCGGCAGCACCCGAAGGTCTTTGCAAATAAGATTTTCTGGTCGGCTGTAGGATACAGCCTGTAAACGTATGCTTTGTTCATAACTGGAC
>Ga0256406_1001288_pt1 | contig 41234 bp, 54 predicted proteins | sample RumenRJG_03DNA_FD_185986 | JGI IMG/M metagenome (GOLD analysis project Ga0256406, IMG submission 185986) | Bovine rumen microbial communities from Lethbridge, Alberta, Canada - RJG_03 | ecosystem: Host-associated > Mammals > Digestive system > Stomach > Rumen | place: Canada: Alberta | collected... | reverse complement strand
AGGCTGTCGATGATTTGCGATTGGATGCACTGAGCTAAATTGCCCCCGTTACTCATTCTGCTATAGCATTCCACTTCTGTGCCGCGAGCTGTACCCGAAGCAGCGTTACAGTGGATGCTGACAAAAATATCAGCGCCCCATTCGTTAGCGTCTGCGCAGACAGCGACCGGACGGTCGTCGTGGTCACTATCATAGTAGAGATTGTCAGACTGCAGGAGCCGGCATTCACAGCCAGCTGCTTCCAGATATTCTTTTACCTTTGTCCCTATTTTGAACGCTACATCACACTCTCTGAGGTCTACCGTACCATCCGTGGCAGTATGTACAGCGCCGCTGTCATAGTCGATGTCGTGCCCTGGGTTAATGTATACTTTCATTTCTGGTCCTCCTTTTTCGTGGCGGCGGTCTTGATATTGGCCAGCATCTTTAGGACATTGGCCTGTGTCTTTGTTGCTCCATCTACAGTCGAAAGGGGCAGTGTATATACGAGGACCCGGAGCGGCGTCCCGAGCAGACATTTCTTGATGAGGTCTACGTTTTCATCGGTAATGCCTGTTTCCGGGATATCTGATACGTCCCGGATCGTGTAATTATGGATTTCATCTTTCGATTCATTGTGGAGGATCATCGCAACGATCCCCATGGCACTCCGTTTAATAGCTGTCGTGCCTTTCGTACGGAAATTAATCAGTACCTGCGGCAGACCGAATAATTCCTGTTCCTGTGCTGGCATAGTCTATTCCTCCTCTGTCAGATCAGTCCCGTTCACCTGCAACTGCATCGACTGCATCAGTTCATACTGGACGCGGCCGGCTTCTTCATCGGTCCAGGCGTCACGGAAATCAAGATTAAAAATATAATGCAGGATGTCATCCACGACGGTCATCTCTGCATCCAAAATAGTGATGTGCCGGTCCATAATGGCCAGCACCGGCCGGATTGTCCTGTCAAGGGTATCCGCTACATCATAGACAGCTGTGCGGTTAACCCGGCCCATGGCGTCTTTCGGATGGATGTAGGTAACATCCACCTGGATCAGACGGTCACTATATACATCATCGACTGTTGTCGCTGTCGGCATCAGTTCGACATAAAAATAAGGCGCATCCGATTTTTCTACATTATCGAAGTGCACCCTGCATTCCGGGTATTTTGTTTTCAGTACGTTTACGATGGCCGCTTTGATTTCACGCAGTGTAATCATTCATCAAGCACCGCCTTTATGATGGTATCAGCATCATCCCGGAACGTCTTTTCCGCCTGCAGCATCCCACGATGGAGCATTTTGCTCCCCTTTACGAATCCTTTCCCGCCACGGGTCCGGTGTCCGTATTCGACATGAGCGGCATATTCGACGTTATTATAGATTTCCACCTTGCCCTGTACCGCCCTGGACCGTTTCCAGCCACCTTTCAGCCGGCCTGTATCAACAGGAGTATTGTCCTGAACTTTCCCCCGGATTACTTCTGCTTCCTGGGCGACGAACGTGTTCATCTTTCTAGCTCCCTGTTCCTCGATTTTGGCTAATCGCTCATCGAGGGCGTCGAAGCCACCAAAATGCATTCCCATCAGGCTTCCTCCTCTCTTCGGACGCTGATTTCCTGATGCGTCGGATACTTGAAGGCCTTTGCGGCATTGAGCTGGAACGTCTGCCCATCATGGGTAATCGTCAGTATGTCGTTCGGCAGGATATCGTACTTAGGATCCAGACAGATGCGCAGGTCCGTCCTTGTGAAAAATTCCCGTGCCAGCTGCCCGCTCTGCAGTTCTTTCCCGTATTGCGTCAGATGACACGGGGTATCCGTATACACGGCCACAAGGTCATAATCATCGGCCCCCTCCGCATCCTCTACGGACTGCTGGCGGTATACTGTCACTGTATCAGTGTACATATACTGCGATAACAGGGCCTTGCATCGGTTCCAGGGCATAGTCATACCTATCACCTCTTACAAGCTCATAGGACGGCGATACAGATTCAGTTTCGGCTTGATGCTGTTAAAATCATCCTCTATTGGGCTACCTGTAGCCGTCGTATCCGATACTGCGAATTCATATTTGGTGTCATTCTGTTCGATGCTCTTTACCGGTGTCCGGCCGCCGTTCTCCTTATCCTCCAGCCAGCGTGTCACCATTTCCTCTGCTACATATACCAGCGCTTCCGGGAAACCCCCCCGGTTGCAATAATCCAGCACATCGTACACGAATTTCCGGGCCAGTCGTTCAGCTGGAGCTGCCGTTGCAGAGGTCACTGCAACGGCTTCCGTAATCTGGGAGACGGCCTCATCTGCAGTAATCACACGCATAGGCTATCTCTCCTTCTTAACCGGCTGTAGACGTGGTTGTTTTTGGTGCCAGTACGGCAAATGCTGTTTCCTTTACAGGCAGGAAGCCCAGACGCATAGTGGCTTTAATGGCCACCATGTCATTCTCTGCCAGGGATAACGGCTTGCTGTCCTCCATGGTAATCGTAGTCAGTGTCGCTTCCCGGAGTGTTTCATACTGAATCTGGTCACGGATGCCGATGATGGAATACTTCCAGTTGCCGGCGATTGCACGGGCTTTCGTAGCATCCCAGGCACCATTACGGCAGAATTCAATCGGCTGAGCATAGAGTGTATTCTGGTCTACGTCCTGTACATACAGCTGATTGCCGTTAGCGTCACGGAGTTTACGCAGGGAATTCTTCATATCATACCCAGCAACGAAACCGTCTACATCCAGGCCGTTGTCTTCTACTTTTGCCATGACATCCGAGATGTCCAAATCCAGCTGTTTGTTCGTACCTTCCGTGACTGTATATTTCCCGGCTGTAGCCACACCTACGATGTTCTTTGCAAACGGGCTGTTTGTGCCGAATAAGCAGGCAGCATCAATAGCTTTGTAAAAGGCTTCCGCAATGTACGGCTTAACAGTAGAAAATACGTCGATTGTCGTATCTTCCAGTTTTTCCTTGCTAACCGGAATAATAACGCCGATTTTCTTAGCCACCAGTTCCGGAAAAATCCACTGAGCAACAGATGTCTGGATGCGTTCCGTTTCACCGACCCAGTACGCCCCAGGACCGGATACCATGACCGGGAATTTCTTCGTTTCCGATTCCATCGGCTGCACTGTGGATAAGCGCATCACGCTGGAGCCCCGGACAACATCCGCAATGATTTCAGCCGCAATCGGAGTGGGGACAAACCCTGTTAAATTGTCTTTTAAATACGTAGTATCTGCCATAATAAATTCCTCCTCTTATCGTTTAGCCTGATTCTTATAAATTGCTTCAAAGAAGCCGTTTTTCACGCCTGCACCTGCATTGTTACCGCTCCCAGTACTCCCGGCTTTTGGGGCCTTGCCTTTGAGTTTTTCATTTACAGCTGTTTCTACGGCTTTCTTGAACTGCTTATCAAATGTTTTGATACGTTCCATAGTAGACTCATTGTCATCGGCGATAAGGTAATCCATGAACTCCACAGGCAGATTACGGTCAGCCAGTACCTTGACCATTTCGAGCTTCAGTTCTTTACGGTTCAGCTCTTTTTCTTTGGTCTCCAGTTCCTTTTTCATGGCCTCCTGTTCTTCCTTAGCCCGTTCTTCTTCAGACAGTTTGGACAGGCGTTCAGCTTCTTTCTTAGCCTTTTCTGCCTTTAGCTGGTATTCCCTTTCCCATCGTGCTTTGGCTTTAGCCAGCGCCTCGTCAATCCGTTTCTGGACATCCGTTTCCTGTGCGGGGCCAGTCGTGCCGGATTTCTGCTCGTCGTCATTAGTGCCTGCGGAGTTGCCCTCATCTGACCCGGTAGTACCTGGCGTTGTGGTACCTGTTGTACTGCCGTTACTACCTCCATCGCTATTGCCGAAGCGCTGCAGGTCAAAAATAAAATCGTCCATGCTCTCCCTCCTTAAAAATATACATCAAAAAAGCGCCTGATTTCTCAGACGCTGGATCACTATGTACTTGTTATTGGCGGCCCCTTCTTCCGGGGAGCCTTATTGTACCAGTCTAACTGCATAACTGCCTCCTGTTCCGGATACGAAAAAAGCACCAAGCTCAGAAAAGGCTGGGTGCTTTTATGTTATTTTAGTTTAACCTGTGAATGATGCTAACTCTTCGTGTTTTTTTATCATGGAATTCATCTTTCTATCCCATTCTTCTTTTGCTTCTTTTACCTTATCAGGGGTACCTGGCTTAAAGGGGCAATTTATTTTTGAGAAATCCAGATAGGGCATAAATATTTTTTCTAATTTTTTCATATCATCAGAGGTATTAAATCTCATAATGTTCACCTATTTTCTAAAAGTTTCAGGGTTCGAATTTCCGTATAAACCTCATCAAAGCGTTGTTGAATAAGCATTTCCTGCGCATAATTGCTCACACTTATATTATATCCTCTCTTTTGAAGTTCTACAAGCTTTTCCCTACACTTACGAATTACCCAGTCCATGTATCCATCCATAGTATGATGTGAATTCCTATACCTTTCTGCATCTTTCCAATGTATAAGCTCATGAACTATGGTGCTTAGTGGGTTATCAGGCAGTACCCCATCTTTTTGCAGTGTCATCATCTTTGACTCATCGAGTAATGCAAGCGTAATAAATACCCTGTTCTGTTTCCAGTTATACATGGCCAGTGAGTTCGTATCAAGTTGCAACTCAGTTGCTATGTAGAAATCAGGTAAACTATAATTAGCAACACCTATAACTTTAGCAGCGCTTGCAACCCGTTGTTGCAAGACATGCATCTGTTTTGGCTTTAATGTTATGCCATTAGCAATATGTAAATTGGGTTGAGTGGCAATCTGCCTAAAAGCCAAATTTTTTCCCGACCTTTTAACAATCTCTTCTTCATTTGATAAAACCACTTTTTTAAAATTTTGAACGGAAGCAGCGCTTACATATTGCTGATACCATTCCCGGTACGTCATGTCAGCCGGTACATAGTATGCCTTGTCATTATTGTCTCTGGCAATCCGTGTCCCGGTTTTCTTCTTCCCTGGTCCGTACAGGCTGCCACTGATAGTAGAACGGCAGTTTGGATGCAGTGGCGGAGCAGTACTGCCGGGGCTGTATTCGTCCAGTTCGTAGACATGGCCATCGTGTTCCCGGCAGGTCGCTGACGTACGACGGTCCAGCGTTGCAATGAACAGATAGTATTTCATACCTGCATCTTTGATGCTGTCATAAGCGGCTCTGTTCTCGCTGAAATTCAACTCCGTCCGGACCAGACGTCGGGCATCACTGACACCTACATCCATTCGCCGGGAGACCAGCCGGGACAGTGTATCTATACTGGTGCCTCTGTGCGTAGCCTGGACTATGGTTTGCTGGATAGTCTGGGCCAGTTTTGCATTATTCTTCCAGATCCGCTGACTATAGTTTTTGTCGCTCCATGGTGTTTTCAGGATATCCAGCACCTGTTTATCGTCAACAGCCGTTACCGCAGATTGTAACCCGGCTTTTTGACCGATATTGTACAGATTATGATAATAGAAGTCCTTATAGGCTGTCGGCAGGAACCGGTCTACTCTGTCTTCCGTTTTCTTTGTCAGATCTGCAAGGTGTACCAGTGTTTCAGAGTACAGCTTATCCAGCCGGGTAATCCGGCTGCGCATGGCCAGCGTATTCAGCTCCCGGAGAATTTCCGCGCTGCCTGTATCCCGGTACTGTTTCAAATAGTCCTGTATATCCATACGCCATACACGGTACTCACTGCCTTGCAGGAGCTGGGATGCTTCTACATATGTCAACTCGTTATCCCTGGCAAATCTGGCATACAGGTCGTTAACGTCCTTACGGATATGCTCCAATGCCTGTCGGTAGTAAGCAATCAGCTCGACTTCCAGTTCCTGTCGGCACTTCTTATTCCATTTCTCCTCCAGCTCCGCCATCCGCTGGGCCCAGTACTGTTCGTCCGTCATTTATATCACTCCCGAAAGCGTCCTGGCGTTCCGTTTCTTCCCTCTTAAGTTCATCCATTTCAGTCGCCGGGTCGGCAATAAACGGCAGCAGGGACAACAGCCGCTTCTGGGAAACCAGACCGTACAGCTCTTTAACGATATCTGCCTGCTCTTTGATATCCGCCGGGATGTTCGCCGTGAAGGCGATTTCAATATCCCGGAAATCAATCGTTGCCGCACTTTTCGTCTTCAACATACCTGCAATCAGCTCTATCCGGCGTTGCAGGCCCTTCTTGAATCCGACTTCCTTACGGCTGCGGATCTGCTCCATGCCGATGAGCTTATACTTGATAGCGACACCGGAAGCATTCCCGGAAAACGCCTCATCGCTCATATCCGGCACGCTGGAAAATTTATGGATATCTTTCTCCAGCCGGGTCTTCATGTTCTCGATATACGTGTCATTGAGGTTCTTAATCAACCATTTCGCATCTGAGGATTCATCCGGAAGCATCAGCACTTTATTCCGGCGCATTTCCTGTATATCCTCGGCTGTCGTTCCACCCAAACCACACAGACACAGATACGCATCCGTGAAGTCCTCCATGTCATCCATTGTACAGCTCTGGGCCAGGTTATAGGCGTCAACCTGAGTAATCACACCTTCAAAATCGCCGGTATGGAGCTGATTGTTGGCGTATTCGACGATAGGTACACCGTCAAAAAAATGAGGCTGCGGGCCGCTTATCTGACGTAGTGTACCGGAATTGTATGCGTAGTTGGTTACGGTATGTTCGTCATACACATCTACAAATTCCTGATACGTCACGCCGTCCAGATCATAAACCCGGTAATGGCGAAGACCATATAGAATATTTTCTTCCAGGGATGCATCACAAATAAGGATGACTTCCTCTGAAGGAATCGTCTGAAAACGGATATTGGCGTCATCATCCATGTACAGCAGTTCATAACCGTCCCCTGTAATGCTGGCTTCCTCTGCCAGACCCATGTTATGGGCGGCTTCATCGTTATACTTGAATACTTCCTGCAGGGCTTGCACTTCGTCACCATTGCCTGTAAAGGACGCATAGGCTACTGGTTTGCCGATAAAAAAGCCGGTGTTCATATCGGAAATATACTTACAGAAATTGGCTATGACCTTGTTATTCGGTGCGCCGTTCGCCCGGGCTTCCTTATGCAGGATATCGTGATGCCCAAGGTAATAGTCTTTCAAGTGCAGGATACGCTGATAAAACGTGTCATGCCGCAAACAGACCTGGGCAATATCCTGCATAGATAATTCGGTTTTGGTTGTCTGTATCTTCATAACCCAAGGTCCTCCTTACGTAATGCAAATTTCAGGTTGGCTACATCGTAGTCATCCAGCCCGTACCACATAGCACTGAATGTATGAGGGTCCCGGTTGAACTCATCCGGGATGATTTCGTTGTCCCGTGTCGTAGCATACGTCAGCTCCTGCAGCTCCTCGATACAGTGCGGGCACTGGTCGGAACAGATGATCCGGTGAAACCGTTTCATCTTGCGCGTGTTATCCAGCCGGGAATGTCGGGTACCGCCGTTGCTCTTATGCGTGGCTACCATGTTAAAGCCCCGCTTTTGGTAATATCGGATGGCTTTCGGTTCCGCACAATCCGCTTTAATGCGTTCCCGGGTATGGACGAATTCCTGCAGGTCATCCGCCGTCTCATCATCGGTCATATGGTTCTTGTAATATTCCCAATAGATGTACAGCCATTTATGTTCATCATCTATGGCCATCCGCAGAACTGCGTTATAGGATTCTTCGAACCCAAAGTCCATGCCTACCCGGCGGAACCGTTGTGGGATATGGTCAACTGCTGCCATGACCTGATCATGCGGCTGTACCTCAAACTGGGGCAGGACCAGCAGGCCGTTGACACCAAACTGCCCTAACCTGGCAATACGATACAAGTCCTCGTCATACGTCTTCATTTCGTCCAGCTGTTCGATGTACTCTGCCGGCAGAAACAAATTATCGTCGGCCACGGAATGGTGGTAATAGACATTTCCTACCTTCAGGACGCGTTTTTCATACAGCTCCTGGTCATCTATCCTCTTATTTTTGAAGAAGAACTTATAGGTCCAATTCGACCGGGAAACCGGATTCGTAGACAGCAGCATATGCAGCTTTAGATTAGGATGCCGGAGACGGCCCAGCAGTTCCTTGAAGCCGGCGTACTTGATTTCAGAGCATTCCTCAATCCATATCAGGCTGACATTATTGATGGATTTTAGTTTGCTGGGCTTGTCAAGGCCCCGGAACAGGACCCGGCTTCCGTTGACAAATCTCATCTGCATAGGAGAGGCCGTGAACCGGATAACCTGCGTCAGCTCCATATCTTCACAAATTTCGTTGAACAGGGAAAAGCAGGAATCCCGGATGGTGTCATAAACATCCCGGACAACCAGACACGTCCGTTTTTCCGCTAACAGCTTCAGAATGATTTTTAACGCCACATGATAGGATTTGGAAGAACCGTACCCGCCTACAAGAAAATAGAATTTATAATCCCAGTTAAATAAAAAATCCTCAAAATGAGGATTCACTTCTTTCACAATATTCATTCAGCAGCCTTCTCTTTTCGCATAATGGTGATATGGATGTCCTGTACATCCTGGGAAGCAGCTCTGTCCTTAAGGATCCGCTGCTTAGCTTCAATAGCCCGTATTTTCTTCTCCTGTACACGCGTGAGGGCTTCCTCGATGGCTAATATTTTTTCAGATAACCGCTGCTCCGTCGTAACCATGATATGATCTTTTTCTTTTCTGGATTCTTTTAGCAGGATAGTATCTTGTACCAGGTCAAAAGTATTGGCGGAGTTCTTTTGCCGCAATTCCTCCCGCTGCCGTAACAGGGCATCCCGTAATTTCAACATGCGGAACTCCCGGACAGCCAGGAACTGAATAGTCCGGTCAATCTGGTCCAGCGGGTCAGTCGCCGCTGCGTTAAAGACACCGACTTCTTCCGCTGTAAATGTTGATGCCAGTATCTTAGCGTACTCCCCTGTTATCAAGCCGTTCTGGTTTCCGACCGGGGCGCCGCCTCCCGGACGGTGTTTTCCTTTGGCGTTCTGGTTGCCTTTCGGTGCGCCATGGCCTTTAGCATTTTGATTACCATAGGGCGCCCCTTGTCTGGGCTTTGCAACTTTCCTGCATTGCGACCTTACCTGGTCGCAACCTGGACTGCAACCTGCGTCCTTGCTCTTCCAGTACCTTGCCGCCCAGCTTTTAACAGTAGACAAGGCCACGCCGTGTTTTTCCGCTATGTCTTTATATTTCAACCCCTGCAGATAATCGCTATACGCAATTTCCCATAATTTCAATTTCACATACTCACCACCATCCTTAGGTGATTATTTTTATTGGCAGGCGCGACACGATTCGAACATGCATCGCCCCGTTTTGGAGACGGGTGTTTTACCAGTTAAACTACACGCCCATGCGGCCTATATGGCTATAGGCGGCTCAGCGAAGCATGTGCAGGAACTCGGTGAACGTTTCCGAGTCGTTAAAAGCCCCACGCTTTGTCACGGTCACGGTCTTACTGCCAGGTTTCTTAATGCCCCGTGCGGTCATACAGGAATGGTTCGCCTCGATACGGACACAAATATGCGGCCCTACGATTCGAGACAATACGTCTGCAATATCCTGTCCGATACGTTCCTGTAACTGCAACCTCTTACAACACATATCTACGATGCGGGCAATTTTGGACAGCCCGATGACCCGGCCTTCCGGCAAATATGCTACACTGATTTTCATATTGTAAATCAAGGCCAGGTGATGTTCACAGTAGGAAAAGGCTTCGATGTCTTTTACAATAACCATATCATCATCTTTACAAGGGAACGTCTTGTCGTACATTTCTGCCAATTCCTGATTAGTGTACTGCTCCCCAGCCCAGACTTCCTCTAGCATCCGTATGACACGAGCTGGCGTTTCTTCCATTCCGGGTTTCATACGGATACCCATTGCGGACAGGATGTCACGAACGGCTTGTTCAGCTTTTCTACGGTTTTCTGTCTCCATCTTTCATACACCTCTTTGACTTGGTGGCCAGATAAACTTATGCAGCTGTAACTGGACCCGCCAATTCTCCAATTTATGCTTTTTCATAAAGGCTACGATATCCTGTGGCTCTATCTGCCCAAAAACAGGACTTACATAGATAGGCACGCCTGCCAAATATCTTTGATAAGCCAGGTATAAGCAATGCGCTTCTTCCAGGTCCATCTGGTTTCCAACTACGAATTTCAGGACATCACAAGATCGCAGACTTTCAAAATTAGCCAGGTACATACGGTCAGTCATTCCGGAAAACCCACATTTATAATCTACGGTAAGAAATACATTATCGTATTTCTGATAGGGTCGGATATCAATGCTTCCATTCGTTTCGACATTGACCTCGTACTCTTGTAATGTTCTCAATAATGGTGCTATTTGCTGGCATAGCGGCTCGCCGCCTGTTAACGTAACATTGGCATAGTGTACTTTACGTAAAATCTCGGATATCGGCATTTTCACGCCGTTAGTAAAGGCATAGGTGGTATCACAGTAAGTGCAACGAAGATTACAACCACACAGTCGAATGAACGTAGCCAACTCACCTGCCCGTATGCCTTCCCCTTCAATACTGTCAAAGATTTCATTGACAGTGAGGGCATCCTTAAATTCGGGTATCATATACAGCCACGCTCCCCTCTGTTTCCTGTACAGCAGCCCGAACGCAATATGGAATAATCTCCGTAATCCAACGAGCGATATTTTCCGCTGTCGGATTCATGCCGTGGAGCTCTTCGTTCAGGATACTATGGTCTAATCGTTTTTCTACCAGCTGCTTGATCGTCTTGAAATCAATGACCATACCATTACCGTCTAATTTCGGGGATTCACAGGTAATCGTGATTTTCCAGTTATGCCCGTGCAGATTTTGACAGGGGCTTTCGTAATCCAGCCTTAACTTATGTGCCGCGGAGACGGTAAACGTTTTTTCTACAATATACATAGTCTCATGCCTCCCTTGCCGGATCCGGCACTCCGTTAGCTGCAAAGGCCGCCGCCCGATCACGGCAAGTCCCACATACACCGCAGGGAATATCTCCGCCCTCATAGCAGCTCCAAGTCAAAGCGTACGGTGCCCCCAGCTGAAGGCCTTCCTTAACCACACCTGCTTTATTCAGGTCTAAAAGTGGTGCGTATAAATGACAAATAAGACCACTTCCTTCGTAGATGGCAGTATCCATAGCTTTAACAAATTCAGGTGTACAATCCGGGTAAGCCCTCCCAGCGGCATCATCCGCATGTGCTCCATAATAAATAGCGGAGGTTCCTACACTGATAGCTATCGCCGCTGAATAGGACAGCAGAAGGCCGTTTCTAAAAGGAACATAAGTAGTGACGGTACCCGTTCCGCCTAATTCCTTTAACTGTTCCGCATATGTCTCATGTTTAATCGGCTTGTCAGAATGTGCCAATAATGGGCAGTCACTCCAGTGGTAAACACCCGCCAGATTAATTTCCTGACGTAATACCCCATAATACCGGGCTACTTTTTCCGCAGCCTGCATTTCTTTAACATGCTTTTGGCCATAGTAAACGGATAAGGCAAATACTTTTTCTGCTCCGTATTTTTCTACCGCTAAAGCCAGGCATGTCGTAGAATCAATGCCCCCAGACAATAGCACAATGGCTTCTTTTTTCATATTCGTAATAACTCCTTTCTGTAACCGACTCCCGGCGCCTTATTTTTACAGATTTCGTTCTGCGTACTGGGAAAATTTCACCCATTCTGTAAAATTCTGAATGGCTGTTTCACGCGTCCGGACGCGGAAACCTTCCGGTTTGTTGATCTTTTCCAATGTCCGGCCGTTAAATCGGTAAACGTGACCAAACCTGTTGCCTGATGTCCAGGATGAGGAGTCCACACTATCAAAATGGTATTTACGCAGCCCTTTAAGATGGGTATACCCTAATCCATGGATTTTCGCGTCACGTTTGTGGGCCTCCCGGATGAACCAGGGAAAGAAACGGTGCTCTGTAAGCCGAATCTCTTTGCTAACAATCCCACCTAACGCTACATAGGAATACTCATCACATAACCGTAAGAATTCGTCCTTCCCCCGGTTCCGATGCCATACAGGAATGCACTGCTTCCCTGTCCGCTTTTCCAGAATCCGTCGATACTGTTTCACTTTCTCATAGCCAACCAGGTTATCAATATCCAATTCGAAAAACTGGTCTATATGGTATGTGTTGATAAACGCGATATACTTGTCCAGATACGCGTCAAAATCAACGGCCACGCTTTTCTGTTTCTGTTGTTGCATAAACGTAAACGCTCCGCTATCCAGCATGAAGCCTTTGAAATAGGGAATCAGCGGAATCAGTATGTCATCCGTCTGAATATAAGCAAAAGATTCCAGTACATAAAAACTGTGCAGACCTGGTAACGTCAGATGACGGGTACCGTCCAGCGCATACCGCCAGAGCCCGGTACCAGATAGATACATATTCAGTGCTTCATCCCCCCCCCCTGCCAGCTGACGGGTTAAGCACCAGCACCTGCCGTTTGAACCTGTCAGATAAATTTTCATAGATGCAGCCTTACGACTTAACTCCTTCCAACACCCCCCCCCATAGGGGCTATATTGACACTGTTAAGGGCCAGGAACAGCTTCATATTTCAAATGTCTGGCCACAGTGCGGACAGGTAACTGTCCTAGCCGACTCTTTCGGTCTGGCTTCCGACTCCGGCGTATCCGGGGCCGCTTCAAAGAAATCATTGATTGTACCATCGGATCCTTCTCCTGTATCATCAAGAACGGTATCCACATCGAAACCGAAAGCACCCATATCAAAGTCCGTTAGATCGTCCAATTCCTGTTCTAACTTGTCCCAGTCCCACCCGCTCGCTTCAGTGACCTTGTTGTCCGCCAAGCGGAACGCCTTCATCTGTTCTTCCGTCAAATCATCTGCAATCACACATGGAACGGTATCCATACCGAGCTCCTTTGCTGCCATGACACGAGTATGCCCGGCGATGATGACGTTGTCCGGGCTGATGACAATCGGCACTTTGAAACCGAACTGCTGGATGCTGGAGGCCACGAACTTCACAGCGTCCTCATTATGCCTGGGATTGTTTTCATACGGAACTAATTCCGCTATCTGCTTATCTATAATCTGCAATATGTTGACCTCCTGTTTCTGCATACGAAAAAACCGTCCCCAGACCAGAGACGGCTTCTCATTGAGCTATGTAAAGAGTTTCCTTGCTCCCCCTTATTGACAGCTTACAGTATATCACACCTTGACATGAAAATCCGGCCAAAAAACGGCCAACTTTTCCACTTCAGCTAACGAACATGATTTGTTCTTTGGCAAACGGTCCAAAAAGTATGACAGCCAACCGGGACGTAATCTGCTGGATCTGACGACGACACGAACGTTCACTGGTATGAGTGATACAGGACATTTCCAAATAGCTTATCCGGTCAAAATAATACAGGTCTACCATCTGCCGTTCTTCTGGAGAAAGGGCATCAAGTGCCAGGCTCATCCGCTTACAGAAGTTGGATGTACGGCGCCAATACTGCACCAATTCCCAACGACGGCGTGACAAGTACAATCGTTTTGCGGCGGCTTGTTCCGTATCTGTCAATTCTTTGACCCCACCTGCCTGCTCTGCACCATAGGCCGCGGCCTTTACAGATACATCCTGCAACTCCAGGTCAATGCCATCAATAGTCTCCAGTAAATTCCGTTCTGCTGATTTCAATGACATGTACTCCCGCAAATAGTTCTTCGTCAATGTAATATAGTCGTTATGCTTGTATATTTTATCTGCGTCCACGGCTATGCTCCTTTCCATCAGCTGTTATCTGAAACCCGGTCTTCCGATGCCGTAACCGGACATCCACCATATCGAACCCCGCCATTGCCGCCATGGCCGATAGCAGCACAGCCAATTTCAAGCTATGCCGTTTTGCCTCTGCCCCTATATCGGTAATGGCCAGATAGGCGGTCGGATCTTTTTTATGACTAGCATTGTACTTGTCCATAACCAGCCTCCAATCTATGGAATAAGGTAGACAGGATAAGCCCGGCCTACCCTGTCCGCCAATACTACTATCTGATTTTACCTAGCTCACTTTTCCTGCTGTTTTTTAAGCGCCATGCGGTCAGCTCTTTCGCAACAGGTATTTACGTTTTCCCATGATCGACCTCCTTTTTTTTCTGAATACTCTTCCAGATTGGCTGTCACTTTCTTCATGTCAATCAGTGTATCCTCATACGGTAGTGGGGCAATAGGCGCCCAGCAATACACGCTATATGGCTCTAAGGGGCGTGCAACTTCGTCCACATACCATTTACCCTTACTCAGTGCTCCAACGGCTGTAATCAACTTTACAGCCCCTATACGTAACGCTACCAGTACCCGGACGTCCTCTTTTGGCAGGACGTCGTCGATTCGTACCCATTTCATATCTGTCCCCCTCCTTCAGATCTGAATTTCTCCGTACTGTTTTTCATATGCATCCAATGCGGCGTACTGCTGCCCACATTCCAGCTTCAAGCATTTCATGTACTGGAATACATGTGTCACACCGTCCCGGATGAACCAGGCATAGTGTTTAATGCGCTGTTGGACCCGCTGCAGGCGCTGTGGCCCAAAACCATACAGCTCGTGCAACGCCAGAAAAATCAAAATGTACGCGGCGTCGGCGCCTTCCCGGGCGCCTGCGTATTCCTCCTTCCCTGTGTATTTCAGTCCTTTCAGCAGGGCGCGGATGAAATCCTGCTGTAACTGATAATCCAGCCCGTGTCGTGATATCTGCTCCCGGCATTCCTGTAATTTGCTCATGTCGCGGTTAATAGATTTGCTTTTCTGCACCACCCAGTCCGTTATACGGTTCAGCCGTTTACACCCGAACTGCAATACGTCGTCATCATGCAGCGCCATATACACCAGTACCGATGTTGATACAACACTACCGTTCGCGGCAATTCCCTTTCTGCTTATGTTTTTCATGTTCCACACTCCTTGTACTCACGTATCCTTGCCTGTACGGCCTCCAACATACCGTCCTGCCCCTGTTTCTTTTCCTGCAGGGACTTCATGATATCCTCGTCTATCGTTCCTTTGGCTATGAGATGATGGATGACAACGGTGTGCTGTTGCCCGCTCCGATGCAGACGCTTGTTCGCCTGCTGATACAGTTCCAGACTCCAGGTCATGCTGAACCAGACGATGAGACTGCCGCCTTTCTGCAGGTTCAGTCCATGCCCCGCCGATGCCGGATGGACCAGGAGCATCTGGATCTTTCCCTCGTTCCAATCTAGGATATCCTTAGCCGTCTTTAGTTGCCGGGCCTTTGGAAACGCCTTTTGCAGGCGGTCCAGGTCGTGCCGGAACCAGTAGAGCACCAGAAGCGGTTTATTTATATTTAATTCCGCTATTTCCGCCAGTGCCTCGATTTTTGTCCGGTGCAGTTCCACAACTTCACCCTTCTCGTCATACGCGGCACCATTGGCCATCTGGATGAGTTTATTACTCAATACCGCGGCAGTACTGGCTACGATGTGGTCACCATCACCTAATGCCAACACTAGGTCCTTTTCAAGCTGCTTATACTTCTGTCTGGCAAATGCCGGGAGCTGTACCCTGACCGTGTTATACAGGACAGGCGGCAGGCTGATATAGTCTTTTGCCTTCATGCTGACACAGATATCCGAGATAGCCTGATAAATCTCGTCACGGGCGCCGGGCTTCGGCTCATAGTTGTACACGACATGGCCATACCCGCCAGCCGGATAGAACCAGCGATGGCGATAAGCGGTAATCGTCTTTCCCAACCGCCTGCCACCGTCAAGCAGGAATATCTGACTCCACAGGTCCATCAGCCCGTTCGGGGCCGGCGTCCCGGTCAGCTCCACCAGACGGCGGATCCGGGGCCGGACACGCTTCAGCGCCCGGAACCGCTGGGACTGATGGTTCTTGAATGATGATGATTCATCAAGCACTACCATATCAAAGGGCCAGTCCTTGCCGTAATAGCCGACCAGCCAGGGAACGTTTTCCCGATTGACGGTATGGATGTCCGCCGGCATCCGCAACGCTTTTTCCCGCTGTTTCATACTGCCGATGACGGGGACAACAGACAAATCCTGAAGCTGTTCCCATTCCCCGCACTCGTCGGCCCATGTCGTTTCAGCTACCCGAAGCGGGGCAATGACTAAGACATGCTGGACATCGAAATAGTCATACAGCAGTTCTTTCACGGCATATAACGTAGTCGCCGTCTTGCCCATGCCCATATCCAGAAACAAACCGACTGCCGGCTTTTCTATAATCAGATTGGCAGCGTACTGCTGATACGGTCGTAGTACCAACGGTTCAGGGCTTCGGTCTTCGCGCATCCAGATCACGCCTTTCCGACAGGTACCGGATTTCTCCAGCTAACAGATCTACACTCACCTGGGAGTCCAAAACACGGACAGGAAAACCCAACAAAGAGAATTCCCGGGCTACATATTGCTGTAACGGCCGCAGGTCCTCACCGGGGCGTTTCAGTTCGGCGAACAGGACATGGCCGCCAGGGATCAGAACGATCCGGTCCGGGACACCGGCTTTACCCGGTGACACAAATTTCAGCGGCAGCGCCCCCAGGTAAAGCATCTGTTTCCGGAAATACTGCTCCAGCTCCTTTTCTAACATGCCCCTTTTTCCTCCAGTAACATCTCTTTTTCTTTCTGCATGTATGCCTGGCATTCTAACAGCTCGGCTACGACTGCTTTTCTGACATACGTGCTCGTTGCAAAAGATACCCCATAGGCTGTCAATGCCACGCCGTTGATTTGAAGCATCCCGCCGGTGTTCAGTGTATCCAGTAATATCCGAATAGCTTCCAGTTCATCTGATACTAATTGAAGACTGTACTGTTTTCGTTCGGTCTCCATAGTCATGTCAAACACTCCTTTCCGTAAAAAAGCTAATTGAGAAGCAGTGAAAATGTAATTTGCGGTATGATGTGCGGTATGATGTGCGGTATGATGACACCGCAGTACTATCATGTTTATAAGCTCATACCGCAAATATAGTAAAAAATAAAGATAAATATGTACGTATGTATATGTATGTACGTACGTATACATGAGGTAATACAAGAGACAGTTCATAAGTCCATATGATTTTAGGGCTAATTTTTACTTGCTGTCTGCGGTGTGAGCTTATAAACGGCTTAGCTATGCGCTTTTACATACCGCGGGTCTTACCGCATGTCCTACCGCAGGCACTATCAATCATGATGTTTTCCTTGTTTTATTTCATCATTATCCGAGCCCTTTTTTACATAGCTCCGTTGTTGCCCATAGAACTTTCCGAATGACAGGTTGACCCGGCCATCCTTATACAGCCGCCAATCCTTTAACTGCCCCAGGGCGTCCCGGATTTCCTTACGGTCGTAATTACCGAACCGTTTCATGTCCCCGCCTAACATTTCACACCAAACTTCCATCGGGCATATCCGTGTCCGTTTGAAGCTGTGGCCCATATCGATTTCAAAGCCTTCCCCACGGATGAAATTCCGCCGTGTCTGGATATCCAGCTTGTACCAGTTTTCCGGCAGGTCCGTATTCAGGAACTCCTGTATCATGCCAACATAGGGATTTTCCTCTGTATGCGCCGCCTGGACGTCTTTTGCGGTCTGCTCCATATCTTTACCTATCCAGACATCTTCCCCGGCCTTCCAGGCGGTTTCTGCCTCGGCCCAGACCTGGTCTATTTCCGTATCGATACCTGGGGCCCATAACGATTTCCGTATTGGCTCCAGTCCGACTTTGATAGGCCAGAACCGGCGGTTGCCTGTGTGGTCCCGGAGGAATGTCGATTCATTCGTCGTTCCAACAAAGATGCACTGCCGGGGGAATTCCGAAATGCGCCGCCCGTAGGCGACACGGTAGCTGTCCACTTGTTTGCTGATGAACTGCTTGATGGGTTCGACTTCGCTTTTTTTAAGGGCCGCTAATTCGCCCATTTCGATGATCCAGAAGCCCCGGAGCTGTTCGTACGCCTCTTTCCCTTGTACGGTTGTCAGCGAGTCAGAAAACCACTTTTTTCCCAGTTTTTTGAATATGTAGCTCTTACCGATACCTTGTGGCCCTTCGAGGACAACCATATTGTCGAATTTCAATCCCGGTTGTTCAACACGCCCCACGGCAGCAATGAGCATTTTCCGGGTCACCGTCCGGGTGTATGTGGTATCCTGAGCGCCCAGGTAGTCGATGAACAGCGTTTCCATCCGGGGCGTACCGTCCCAGGTGAGGCCGTGCAGGTAGCTGCGGACATCGTGGAAGCTGTGGCGCATGGCTGCGTTCAGTGTCTCGTCCTCGATTTTCTGCCGGCTGTCGATACCGTACAGCGTCTCCAGCAGGTAGCGGAGCTCGCTGTCATCGGCATCCCCCCAGTACGGCTTCACGTTGTCTTCCTGCCGCCAGCTCGGTGGCTTTAAAATGGCGATGCGCTGGGCGAAATCGTCCCAGCCGAACGTCCCCTTGATATGGCTGTCGTTGTTGAGGATGATCCGGATATTGGCCCGGGTCGGCAGGATGGCCCCGGACTTGTCCGAAGTCTTGAGTTTGGTCATCCAGTCGTAGTTCTCTTCTTCGTCTTCGCCCAGGTCGCCGAACTCGTCCTGAGCCGACTGCATCCGCTCTTTTATCTGCTGCTCGCGTACCGTGGCATCCGTTGAACAAAGTTTCAGCATCTTCTTCCAGCTGGGAAGCTTTGTTGGATCCTCTGTCGTATGCCCCTCGTCCAGGTCACCGTATTTATGGAGGCGTACCAGGTCGAACGCATTGCAGAGCTTCATAGACGACGGGTCCGTCGCATGATGGCTGTACAGCCATTTATCTTCGTACACGACGGCGCCGCCAGTGCTGGACCCTGGCGTGTAGGTGTATCTGTCCGTATGCCCGGCGCAGGGTTCGTAAATATCGGACAGGTAGGCTTCGATGACTTCAGATATCGAATACGCCCGGCAGAACGTGCCTACGATACCCTCTTTGGCCAACGGGTCCTCCTGTTTTTTCATAGCCTGCCGGATGACGTTGACCTGCCGGCTGGAGACCGGCCATATTGACTGGTCCTGCCAGTTGCCGTTGTACTCTGCTAGTACCGCATCTGCGGACAGCCAGCTGCCGTCCTGCCAGCGGAAGAAAAACTCCCCGTCAGCAGACGTGCTGGGCCAGTACATCAGCCGCTGTGGCTGATAGGTCGTGTCATCGAACATATCGATACCGAAATTCTCGGCAATCTTCCGGGCAACGGCCTGGTATTCATCCGGCGTTACCTGGCGGTTCAGTGGTATCACCAGCCGAAGCCGCGGCTTCTGGGGTGTATGCTTATGTGTTGAATAACAGCACATGGCATAATCGCTGTATAATAACTCAACAAGGTCCCACAAGGACGAGTCCGCGTAATCAGCGTCCAGCGTGACGAGCTGTCGTTTGCCGGCGCAGGCGGCAGTCCGCCGCCCGTTCTTCAGCATACCGCCTACGAAACCACCGACATCCTTGATGGTGTCCTGTTTGGCCTTGTCCATCTGCTGGTATTGTGCCTGTGTCTCCATTGTCCGTTTCGTCCGGCTCAGCCGCTTGATCAGCGCCGACCAGGATACCTGCTTCTGCTTCCAGATTTTGGCCCGGCGGCTGCTGCCTGTTGAAATCGTCAGTGCACCGTCGTGGCTGAGGATGATGTCCCTGATGGGTGTGTCCATTTATACCGCCCTCCTTTCTATCGGCACAAGATATTGGATCTGCCGGACGTCAGCAGTCTTTATGGCAAGGCCTGTCATCCGGCACCAATCCCGGATAGCGCTGTTGATAGCAGCGTCTTCTGAGACAGGTTTGTTGAATTTTAGTTTAGCCTGCACAAGCGCGTTATCCCGTACTTCCAGGCAGGCCCGCATCAGCCCGTTGTCATCCGTCATCAATACGATTTGGCAATCCCCGCTCGCAACTCGTGCGCTGTAGGTCCGGACGCAGTTGTGAAAGATTTTGGATGCGCTGTCCAGGTCGTGCGAATGCCGGGGTAAGAAGAATTGTAGGTACCCGTTATCCAGCTGCATGGTCAGGCGGCGTCGGACGTCATCCGGGACCTCTAGTGAAAACCCTTTTTCTTCGAATTTCTGCACCTTGTTCACCAGCCAGTCGTGGACCTTACGGAATGGTACTTTCTTCGCCTGCTCTAGATTGTCCCCATGCATCATGCCCATCATCTGAAGTATGTCCCGCAATAGGTACATAGGTGTCCGTCCTCTCCGAAGTGCCGGGAACAGTGTACGGGGTGACCAGTATTGCAGTGCTTTTTGTACAACAGGGAACCCTGCAGGTGTGAATCCTGCATCATCCGGCCATTCAAGGTACTGTAATAACTGACGGACGTAATCCGGGTTACGGATAACGGAGAATGCCTGCAGCAGTACAGGCCCGGCTAGCAGGTCCTTGGACAGCTGTTGCCGTACGAAAGGTATATCCGGGAGCTGGAGCTGGTGAATGATAGCCTGTACACTGCTGATGCGCTTTTTGTTATACGGATTTTGGCGGTATTTCTGTATCAGGTCCATATTGAAGCACCGTTTTTTCAAGTAGCTTCGTATGTAATAGCTTTCACCGCTGAACTCTTTCGGTAGGTTCCCGGCATCCGGGTACATCAGCCGCCACGCTATATTGCGCAGCGGGAACAGCAGTAAGCCGTGGACCTGTCCGTAAGATACGAACAGCGATGCCAGCGGATACCCGTAAATTTCCTTCCATTTATGCTGTACAGTCTCCCGGAGTATCCGCATAAGCTTATATATGTCTTTCCGGCGTTTTTTGTCCTGTAACGCAAATTCCGGTTCAACGCGGTAACGGTGCCGATTGAATACCAGATTCCGACTGTGGATATGCTTGAGTAGAGACTTGGAGAACATTGTGTCGTCGCACAGACTGTCTATCGTAGTGCTTGTCCTATGCAAATGTCCGTTTTCGTCTTGTTCCATATAGGTAAACGTGGTCCGACGATGGCGTACATCGAACTTGAAACGCTCCTGTCGTGTAGTGACGAATGTCCGACGGTCCGTATCCATCTGTACGACTTTTGCCCAGACATGCAGGGTAACTGCGTCCTTGGATTCCGTTAGCCGGAGCGTCATCCGGATAGGCGCAGTGTCGGAATCATCTTCAGCGCTCAACCGGGCTATACTCTGAAAGTGACCCAGGTTGTACAGCCAGACCCCGCATACCGGGCAACGGACTATCGTGTCATTAAAACCGTACGACATAGGCATCGGCCGGTGTTCTACTTTGAAATTTGTATTGCAATTTGAACAATAGTACCGGGTATCAACGGCGTATGTGGGGTCGGACTGGCCCTTATGCACGCCCGTGGTGCCCCGGTATACGTCTCTTGCGTAGGCATGGTAGAACATCGGGATTTCTAAATAAAATAACGTATCCATATCCCTCACGTCCTATTCCAGGAAATCCATATCGGCGTCATTGTCATCCGGAGTCAGTTCCGTTCTCACCTTCGGTAGTTCTGTGTTTTCTACTTTTTTCGTTTCCGGCTTTTTCGTTTTTGTTTCGACTTCTTTCTTGGTCACCTTTTTTTTAGTAGCCTTCTCCTTGTCTTCCTTATCCACGATTGACTGGAGTTGTTCTGCCAGCTTTTTGGCAGTCGTGCAGGCCAGCATCATGTCCGCCGTATAATCTTTGAGCTGCTGCAGTTCTGTGATATCCAGATCTTTTGTCAGCTTCCGGTTTTCGCAGTCGTCCACCAATTCCAGCAGTTGCTTGAGGACGTTTATTTGCTGCTCCATAAATGAGTCCAATCTTTTCAGTGTGCTTGTGTCCATGATAAAAGTCTCCTATTCTAAAAAATCCAGGTTGCTATCTGCCGGGGCTTCCGGTTTTTCCGCCAGCTTTTTCTTATACTCTTCAATGGGGTTGTATGGTATATTCGACATACCCACCGGCGCCCCTAAAATAATGATTTGTGGCGTTTCCAGTGTTATAAGAGGATGCATGCCCTTTTTTGTTTTGGAAACGCTGAGTGTCAAATCCCCACCAACGGCTTCCAGTAACTCCAGAGCTTTAGTCCAGTAGCTTAGGAAGTAATACCCTTCAAAATGGGGTTCCTCCATTTGCCCGGATATCAGGCACGTCTGGATTTGAAGTTCTTTGCAGGCGGAAATCATGCCCAGGATATCAGAAGATTTATACAACAGGACCGTCGGCCGGCTATTGAAATCTGTATCCTTAACAGCCCGGGCTACACCGGTGAGCAATGCCTTGAGCCGGGGAACAATCTGCGCTTCCTTCGGCCACGTATATTTCCAGGCTATCCGGTCTTTGTTTAATAGGACCCGCTTATAGTCGGGATATGGCTGTTCGCAGGTGACCGTTTCGCCGTTTGTCGTTTCGTAATGCACGTCTGACGATACGTCTTTAAGAACGACCAGCCAATGCGTATCGGTGGCCACGATAGCGTCCCCGGTGAAATACAGGTATTGGAGCACCTCACGGTTAGTTCCTGGTGCTGCCTCTTTTTTGGCCATTGTAAAAGCGGCCAGCTTTTTTAAGATCTTTATGTTCATACAATCAGTCCTTCTTGTAATACGGCGTTTCGTAACCATCTGCCCGGAGCAGTAGGCCGGGTGCCCAGGGTATGGGCTGGCCCATGATGCCCGCGGCTTCCTCCAGGCTTCCTGTACCATACGGCATTTCCAAAATAACTTCATCATGTACATGCATGACGATTTTATAACCGGCTTCATCCAGTCGGAACATAGCCATAGCCAGACAATCACGGGCCGTGGCCTGTACAATGTTTTCCACCAGTTTTCCACCCCAGGTGTAATTCCGTCCCCAACCGCCATTGAGAACGGTGCCTTCGTAAGTCAGGGTTTCCCTGTTAAACTCGTCTTCCTGTTCAATCCGGGGCTTGACATAGGCGATAGCCCGTCCACTGGGAAGCTGGATAAACAGGAGTCCGGCTTGTGTATAGAACTCCAGACCGTGACGGTATCTAACGCGGGCCCCTTTATGGCGTATGGCTGTCTTTGCCGCGTTTTCTACCTCACTCCACATCTTGACGATATGCGGGGAGGACTGCCGCCATTTACGGATGATGTCCTGCATGTGTTCTTCTGTCAGTCCCATTTTGTCCGCTCCGAACGCTTTCAGGGCGTTCACACCGCCGCCGTATCCACAGGCCAGTTCCGCCACTTTGCCTTTCTGTCGGAGTTCGCCGTTAATGCCGTGCTTGACGACCGGCACCCCGAACATTCGGGATGCAGAGGCGCAATAGATGTCCTTGCCATCGGCAAAGGCCTGCAGGCGCCATGCTTCATCTGCGTACCAGGCAATGACCCGGGCTTCAATAGCGGAAAAGTCCGCTACGATAAAGCGTTTCCCATTTCCGGCTATGAACGCCGTGCGGATAAGCTGGGATAGGACATCGGAGGGGTTATCATAGAAGATATCCAGACTGTCCAGATCCCCAGCTTTAACCATTTCCCGGGCGTCGTCCAGATCATCCAGATGATTCTGGGGCAGGTTGTGCAACTGTACCAGCCGTCCGGCCCAGCGGCCGGTCCGGGCGGCCCCATAAAACTGGAGCATCCCGTGTACCCGACCATCCGAACATTCTGCTGTTTCCATGGCCAAGTACTTCTTGACTGAGGTCTTGGATAGCAGCTGCTTATACTGGAGCATTGTCCGTGTCTTTGCGGAAAGGCTGTCATCCTGTAACAGCTCCGCCCGGGCTTTCTTATCCAGCGTCTCAGGCCGCCAGCCTTCCTGTTGTTCAAACCAGTCAAGCAGTTGTGCATTGCTGTTCGGATTACTCATTCCTGTTAAGCGGACGGCTTTCCGCAGGACGTCCTCTTTGATTCGGGCATCTAAGGTAATGGCTTGCCGGACCAGTGTTTCGTCAATCCTGACTCCGGCATCGTTAATTTTCTGATCCAGGCACCAGAGTTTCCGTTCCGTGGTGTTCGGGTAAAATCTGTCAATCTTTTTTCGGATAGCTCGTTCTGCCTCCACGTCCTGCCCGTTGTATGTTTTAAACAGCTCCCATTTTTCCGGGGCGTCTGCAGGCCGGTTCCGTGTCCGCCCGCCGTTGGCTTTGGTTGGGCGGCAGGGCTTGCAGAAGTACTGGATAAGACGGCTGCCAGTAGCCAATTTCTGCTTGTCTTCGGCCAGGTTCAGGACTTTGCCTACATCCTTCAGGCTTCCCGGCAATCCCAGGGTATAACTCTGTACCATCGTGCAAAACCATTGTGCCGGGTCCAGTCGTCTTCCCAGCCAGTGCCCCAGCACATGCATTTCAAAAGCTGCGTTAAAAGCGGTTTTTAGGACATCCGGATTATCTAGGTCAGCCAGTACATTTTCCGGCACGGTTTCACCACAAGCCATGTCAACAACACGGACGGGTTCATCATCGTAAGTATAGGCGAACAATAGGATTTCACTATTCTCCACGTATTTGTATAGCCCGGCTTTCCGAATGTCTATGGAACTGTAGGTTTCCAGGTCGATGGCTAGTATTTTCATTCCAGCATCGCCTCGACAATCTCTCCGTCCATACGGTTCACAAACGCCGTCATGTCTACTTTCTGTATGACCCAGGCAAAGGCTTTGGCGGAGGTGGTCCGCCGCCGGACCACCCGGGCCACGGTTACGAACCGTTCCGAAATATCCGCTGTATCGCCTTTGGCAAGAGGGCCGGTAGGTACTACGACTAAATCGCCTTTGCAGAGCGGCAAATCCGTCAAATAGTCGTAAATTTTATAGGGTGTACCCCGAGAGACTACACCTACCACCATAGGGATCACTCCTAATCAAATATATCGTCATCCGAGTCATCATCTAATACTTCAAAATCCTCTTCCGCCGTAGATCCACCGGCAAGCCGTTCGCCGTCCCGGACTTTCTGAATGTTGTTCAGGCCTGCAGCAATACCTTTATTGCCTTCCTTCGCAAAGGCGAAGAAATTCACGGATACATTGCAGTAGCATCCGCTGTAAACTTCTTCCGGGTCCAGGATAGGCTGTACATGCCTGTCCACGACCTGAGGTTTACGGGTGCTGCTGGCATTGAAGAACATCATTCCTGCATAATTAGGATCATCAATATCTTCTTCGTCGGCATCACGCAGTGGGAGCTTGATATTCCTAGGGACGACGCCTTTTGTATTGGCGAGCTTGCTTTTCCCTTCCTCGATGGCCGCTTTGACTGCGCTTTCCACTTTGGCAATTGTCTTGGTGTCGTCCTTTGGGATCAGGATGGCCGCAGAATATTTGATTTTACCGTTATTATCCGGTTCCCCTTCCCAGATGTGGGCATAAGAGATACGGCAAGGGATAATTACTTTCGTCTTTTTTTCTTTCATGATGTTTCCTCCTTAAATGGCTTTAAAATCGTTTTGCGCCGAGTTCCATTCCCGGCGCTTGTCGCTTTCCGGTACTAGCGTAGGTTTGCCCGGCGGTTTAATGAGCAGTCCGGCCAGCTCGTCGGCCAGCGTCTTCTTGCCGATGATCTTTTCCAGCTGGGTAATCGTCTTGAGCTCCCGGGGCTTGTAAATCTCGTCCTCTGTATGGCCATACTGGACAGACAAGACTTCCGCCGCCTGGTCCGGCTCACTGATTTTACGGACGGCCCTTCCCTCTACCAGTTTCCAGCCCGGCCAATGCACGTCATGCTCCACGGCTTCCGTGAGGGCGTAGGACTTAACTTTATTAGCCCAGGTCACCAGTTCGTCCGTCCGGGCCAGTACATCGGCCACCTCCGTATCCGTCAGCTGGTCTGCGTCTTTGAAATCATATTTGGCCATGTCCAGCTGATAGGCCGCCAGCGCCCGGCACCGGACCGCAGCCCGGCAGAACTGGCAGTGTGGCCCCGGCGTTAAATCGCCTTTCCCTTCATACGCCTTTTGTGCGGACGGTTGAATAGATACTGCCCAATCCAGTAAATCGCCAACACTGAGGACCTCAGAGCTTTCGCCCCCGTTGCGGGGCTGCATGATAGTCAGGCAGACCGTTTCGATGTCATATATGGCGCCGAACGTGTTGTAGGCTCCTAACCCGTATAAACGAATCTGCGGATTGTTGGCTGCCGTTACAGGGGTATTCCGGCCATATTTCAGGTCGATGATTTCCAGCGTCCCGTCTGCAATGACGATGGCATCGCCACGGCCAAACCCTTCCGGCACCCAGTCAGAGAAGTCGAGGGACTGTTCCAGAAGTAATGCTGCTTCCGTGTCCTTCTCTTTAGCATCCTCAAATTTCTGGATCACCAGGTCAACGTATTCGCCGACATACTCATCCATGTCCCGGGTGTAGTAGTCACCAAACCTGGATTTTCCGCTTTTAAGCGCTTTGACTTCCTGCTGGTATTTCATGTCGCCGATGGTCTTCAAATCTCGTTGTAACGCCAATTCTGCCAGTTTATGGGCAAACGTGCCTTCCTTTGCACTTTCCCCGGCGGAATCCGGGTATTGGGATTCCAGCCGGGCCGAGGGCGTGCACACCAGCCAGCGGTGTGCACTGCTCGGGCTCAATAATGCATGCTTACTCATAACGCTTCGGCCTCCTTCAGTACGTCCGCCAGGTCTTCGTCCGGCAGTTCCGAGAATTTGCGGACGTTCCGTTTTGTGAGGATTTCTTTGATGCCCTTTGCCTTGCCGGCTTTAGCAATTTCCTTCAGCCGGTTCTGAACGGTCTGTCGATCAACAGCCGGAGCTGTTTCTTCTGTATCCGTATCAGCCGCATCTTTTGGTTCTTCCTTTGGTTCTTCCTTTGGTTCTTCCATGTTTTTTTCTGGTTTCACTTTTGTTGCCTGTTTCGGTTTGGGTACCGATTTAGATTCAGCTTCCACATTCGGCCGGCAGAATTCAGGAGTGTGTTCCGCTTCCGCTTTATCCGATTGGCAGGTTATAGTGTTGGGTTCGGTCTTGTGCTCCTGCTCCTGTGATACAGGCGTTTCCGGTACTGGGGTAGCTTCGTCCGCCTGGGCAATAGCCTGCAGGGCCGTAGTAATCATCATGATGCTTTCCTGTTTTGCGTTTGCGATGTCTTTCGTGTTCAGTTCGATGTTGATTTTCATTTGAATGTCTCCTTTTCTTGTGGTATACTGAATGTGTGTCTAGTGTTCAGAAGCTCCTTGGCTTCTATAGCGTCCGGTTTCCCGGGCGCTATATTTTTTTTGTCTCTGCGCAGCCGTTCCCATCCATACAGATTGGCAGGCATATCCTTTTCTGCGTCGATTTCCATCTGTTCCAGATAATCCGGGAGAGCGTTGAAATCCAGAATATTCATGACGTTCTCTTCATGCGTACCTATATGTAATACGTGGCACATGCTGAGTTCATCTCTTGAAAAACGGAACAGTGTCTCACCACAGACCCTGCAGGCAACACGTACAAATCCCACCCATCGGAACTCTTGCCCGTCATCCGGTTTTTCTGCTGACACGAGTTGGACCCGGACGCCTACTGCTTCAATGCCCAGCGTGTGGCCGTGGAATCCGTTATATACAACTCCTGTTGGCGGTTCCTTTAATATATGCCCGTGATTGCATGGTATCCGGTAGTGGATGCCTGAGTCCCCGGCCTCCCCGCGGATCATACCTAGTGCTGTTTCATCTTCCAGCAGTTCATCTACATCCGCCTCCAACTGAGAGTTGTGATCGATGAAGATAGGAATCGGTCTTGCCCCACAATATCCGTTAAAGTCAAAATCCCCTGGGCTCTGTAAGGATTCCAGTATCCGTGGAAGCCGGAACCAAATGCTGTTGATTTCCTTGACCGGATTGACGTTCCCTGGTTCCGCTTCTACCAGATGCCTCTGGTCCCAGCGGAGATAATACATCGATTCGCAGGTGCCTATTTTGATTTCTTCCCCATTGTATTTCGCATATTCGCCCATGTGTCTCGTCTCCTTTAATGAATAAATATAATCAGGTTATTGGCCCACATGATGTATATGATGGCCATGGCCGTCAGGATGATACCACTCAGTAAGATGACAAGACACATAGCGTCATCTGCCTGATCCTGCAGCCGGATGATTTCATCAATGACGTCTTCACTGAATTCTGGTTCCTCTGGCTCCGGGGCCTCCGGATGATGTCTTGAGTTGATCCAGGCTGCAGGGGATTGTAGTTTTTTATCCATCTCGTTCACCTCCTTCTATTCCGGAATAGGTAATTCATTTTGCTCAGCTATCCATTGATCCATCGCTTTATCACTGAACAAAACACGGCGCCCGACTTTCATAGACGGGATTTCTTTCCGCCGGGCCATGCGGTACACCATGTCCCTGGAAAACATTGGCCTGCCATCCGCTGTCGTAAAGTACCGCCGGATGACATCGTCTACGCATAACATCATAAGAATCAGCTCCTTTTACATCACCTCCCAATGTTATAATGACCATGAAAGGAGGTGAGTATTATGACTGAAAAAGAATTACAGGAAATTTTTGCTGAAGCACAATCAGAGATTATGGCTTCGTATGATGAATCCAAGATTAAAACGATATTGTCGAACGCATCCGGGGAAACTTCTCTCGAATCCGCTATCCTCGGAGCGTTTCAATTAAGTACTAAGCTAAATCAGGAATTGCTCTTCAAGGTTCTTTCTAAGGCTTTATGCAAATGATTAGCTAATTGTTCAATGGATTCACAGGAAAGGTCATCAAGTGCCAGCTTGGTGGCCTTTTCTTCATATTGACGGTCAATAATGATTTGGATGCGTCGCCATTCGTTCGCTTTTAACCCATTCATTAATTGCAATACAATGGCTAGCTTTTCTTCGTTCGTCATGTGCTCGCCTCCTTAATCGATCAGATCCGACGCGTTGCAGCCCAATGCGTCGGCGATTTTCTTTAGTGTAGAAACACGCGTATCAGCATCATGCTCGATGAGCCATAGATTCTTATATGCGATGCCTGTTTCCTTTGATAGCCGATATAATGAGATGTTCTTTTTTTGTCGTACTTCTTTAATCCGGTTCATAGGTATTGACCGCCCTTTCTATGTCATGTATACTATATGTTGTATAAGCTATATAGCAGGATGATGATATATGCTGAACTGCAGGGTAACCTGCAGAAGCATTGGATAAAAAGCCGATGCGATAACATGAATGGTGGCTGTAACGGAAAGTGATGCATTAAAAGGTATGATTGAATCTACTAATAAAATAGTTTCTACATTCCAAGACGGCGGGATGTTAGCGGATGCGATTAAATCGTTAAACGCTGCGCCCCGAGTCGCTGATGCGTTTAAATCCTTTGAGGCTGTGTCCACGGCTCAAGCTCTCCATGATAGAAACTTGAGCTCTTTAGCTCGAAAGGCTTATGAAAGAAAGGGTATAACCATGCCCCATTAATCGGTAACGGTTAATGCAAACCGGGTTAATTCATGGAAACTCCTGTAAGGGACAACCATGAGCCAAGCTGATGAAACGGATGTGTAATCAGAAGGTGCAACGCATAGGTGGTGCCGACCGTAGCGAATAACCCGCCCAAGAAATCCCGGCATCCTGCTATTTACTAGAGCCCTGTCCCCACAGGGTTCTTTTTTGTTATGCCCAACTGTATCATCTCCTCGAGGCCTGCCATACTTTTCTTCGTTCCTCCTTCTTTTAAGTTCTATTTTATAACTTTAAAAGGTAAAAAATATTATGTATATAGCTTTTCCATTGGGCATTGTAAAATCTTTGCCATAATCGGCATTAATGCTGCCGTGAATTTTCTGTTTCCGTTTTCATAATGGTTATAACCAGAAGGGTTGCTAAGCCCCAGTTCTTTAGCCATTTGTGCTTGTGTAATACCTAATTCCTCACGGCGTTTCTTGATATAATCCAAATCCACTGTTGTCATGCTTATCACTTCCTTTCTTATTAGTTACATTATGTAACTTTTATGAGTATATTATAATTTACATTTTGTAACTTGTCAAGGTCTATATTAAAATAAAGTTACAGTTTGTAACTTTATTTGATTTTACGATTTGTAACAATTATAATTGAATAAAGTTACAAATCGTAAATAATTAGAGGTGATAAAAAATGACATCTGGACAGAGAATTACAAAATTAAGAAAAGAACGAGATTTACAACAAAAAGAAGTAGCCGCTGCTATAGGAATGAATCGTATTGTCCTCAATAGAATTGAATTGGGGAAGCGCCCTTTAAGGGATGATGAAGCAATAGCACTAGCCGACTTCTTTCATGTTACAACGGATTACTTGTTGAAAGGTATACCTCCTCTGTCTGGTAATAAAAAAGGTGTCCGTATTCCTGTCCTGGGCCGTGTCGTTGCCGGTATTCCACTGGAGGCTATACAAGAAATACTGGATTATGAGGAAATTACACCAGAACTGGCAAAAACCGGTGAGTTCTTCGCTTTACAAGTACACGGGGCCTCTATGGAACCGACGCTGAAGGAAGGCGACGTGGTTATCGTCCGGAAGCAATCCAACGTGGATTCCGGGGATATCGCTATCGTTCTGATTAATGGCAATGACGCCACCGTCAAAGAAGTCAAAGAGTCCCCTGCCGGCATCACCCTTATCGGACATAACGTCGCTGCATACTCCCCACAATTCTATTCAAATAAGGATATAGAGCAGCTACCTATTCAGATCATTGGAAAAGTTGTGGAGATGAGACGGAAGTTCTAACCATATAAAAATATAAGTAAAGTATGATTTTATTAGGATATAAAGGAAACTATATGAAACGATTATTAAACACCGATGAACTAATCACACATATGAAGAATAAGGGGATTCAGTTTAACATTGCAAATGAAGCATCAACTAAGCATTTTCTAACTGAGCATAATTATTATTTCAAATTATCTTCTTACCGAAAAAACTATGATAAATTTCTATTGGGTCCCCATAAGGGAAAGTATATGAATCTTGATTTCGCTTATTTGCAGGATTTATCTACTATAGATTTTCATATACGTTATTTGATTATTTACATGTGCCTGGACATCGAACATTCTCTGCGCACGCTTTTACTTCAAGATATGGCGTCAAATCCTTTGGAAGACGGGTATAAAATCGTAGCTAGCTGGGATTCTGATTTATACCATCGAAATAAAATTAAAGATCATCTCAATACTTCATATTGTCAAAATTTAATCAACAAGTATTATCCAGATTTCCCAGCATGGGCGCTTCTCGAACTACTGTCTTTTGGAGAACTATGCAAATTTACACAGCATTATGATTTCACTTACAAAGGACGGCTCCCATTCAAATGCAGGATGCTTTTCCCAATACGAGATATACGTAATGCTGCCGCGCATAACAACTGTCTAATACATAATGTCCGCGAAAACTCGGGAATCAACATCAATCCTGAAATCAGGAAAACAGTGGCTGATATATTTAACAATAAAAACGCACGCTTGCGGAGCACTAACTTGAATAACAAACCAATTCATGATTTTATATGTCTTTTATACCTCTATCCAAAAATTGTTCATAGCGAGTCATTATTAAAGCAAAGAAAGGAAGAATTGGAATCTCTAATTTTTAGACGGATTCCCCGGCATAAAGAATATTATTTAAAAAATGCAGGCTTGTGCAATGCCTATAAATTTGTTTTGCAGATATTTCTTAATTTACGGAAGTCATATTGACAAACGCTCCATTTTTTCGTAAAATAAACTTACTACAAAAACTGGTAACAGTTTTATCGGGCGCGAGTCATATGACAAGCGCCTTAATTTTTTATCCAGGGGTATCTGCATAATGTGCAGGTACTCCTGTTTTTATTAAAATCAATGTTTAAGGTTCTTACGTCAGCCTATGTTGATAAAGAAAGGAGGTAAATCATGCACGTTTACAAAAAGCCGTCTGGGTTATGGGCCTATAAAATTGACATCGGTAAAAACCCACGGACGGGGAAACGGCAGCAGAAAGAAAAAGGTGGTTTCAAGCGGGCAAAGGACGCCAGGATAGCTGGAGAGGAAGCACTGCAGCGGTATCGGAATAAGGGCTTTGCACGTCCGGAAGCTGTGACGTTCGGAGATTTTGCAAAAGAGTGGCTAAAGGCATACGCGATTACTGCTAAAGTATCCTCTGTCCGGATCCGAAAGCATCAGCTGGGGCACCTGAACCGGTACTTTGAAAAAATCCCCGTTCAAGAAATTCATAAGAAGCAATATCAGGACGCCTTATTATCTCTTGCTAAGACGCTTGCTCCAAATACGATATCTGGTATCCATGCTACAGCCAAAATGATTTTTAAACGGGCTATAGAATATGAGCTTATTTATTCAGATCCGACGGAGTTTGCTACAGTTCCCAGGCCAAAGCGGAAAATCGTAGATCCAGACGAAAACGTCCCTGCTTATCTGGAAAAGTCTCAGCTTCTTGATTTCTTGGAAACAGCGAAGGGAAAAGGAATTATGCCCGACTATCCTTTATTTACGCTGCTGGCTTATACGGGCTTACGGATTGGCGAAGCCTTGGCTCTCACCTGGGAAGACATAGACTTCAAGCAGAATGTGGTCAAAGTATCCAAGACGCTTTACAATCCGACGAATAACGCTGAAAAATATGAGCTTCTCCCTCCGAAAACAGAAACGTCGGTGCGAGTCGTCACTATGCCGGCCCACCTGGGAAAAGTACTGGCTGCATTCAAGTTTCAAGTCTCTAAACTCCGGATTGAATATAAAGAGCTATGGCATTACCCCAAGGGCAGTAAATTGGGCTTCGTTTTTACGGCGCCGGCCCACCCTGGGCACCCGCTTACCCAGCGGCTTGTGCAAACCCGTATAGACCGTATTCAGCGTCTGATGAATACCCCGGTGAGCCTTCACATACACCCACATATTTTTCGCCATACTCATGCGTCATTGCTGGCAGAGGCCGGCATAGACCTGGTGCAAATCATGAAGCGCCTAGGCCACGCCGACGATACGATCACCCGGCAGATATATCTGCACATCACAAAAACGTTGGCCACAGAGACGGCAGAAAAGTTTGACAAACTTTTAAATAAGGCATAAAAATAAGCCCCTTGCGATTAATTTCGCAGGGGCTTACTTTTTGGTTCTCGTTTTGTTCTCTGAGCACGATTTAGAAGGCCTTATAAACGCCTTTATTATCGTATTTACGGCATTTTTAAATTTTTATTTACATCATGCCAGGCATTCCGCCCATGCCTGCCGGAGGAACAGCAGGACCAGCCTGAGCCGGTTCCGGTTTATCAGCAACCAGCGTTTCTGTTGTCAGAACCAGAGCAGCAATAGAAGCGGCATTCTGTAAGGCTGTGCGTGTAACCTTAGCCGGGTCTACAATACCAGCCTGAACCATATCAACGTATTCTTCTTTCAACGCATTAAAGCCTACGCCGTCTTTAGCGGCTTTTACCTTGGCTACGATAACGGATCCTTCCAGTCCTGCATTAGCGGCAATCTGGCGTACCGGTTCTTCAATAGCACGTTTTACCAGATTAATACCAGTCTGAACGTCCCCTTCTTCATGGAATTCATCAAGAGCCGGAAGAATATCAATGAAGGTCGTACCACCACCTGCTACAATGCCTTCTTCAACGGCTGCACGTGTAGCATTCAGTGCATCTTCCAAACGCAGTTTCTTATCTTTCAATTCAACTTCTGTAGCAGCACCGACTTCGATGACAGCTACGCCGCCGGACATCTTGGCCAGACGTTCCTGCAGTTTTTCTTTATCAAAATCAGACGTTGTTTCAGCAATCTGGGCTTTAATCTGGGCAATACGGTCTTTAATTGCCTGCGGATCACCGTGGCCTTCTACGATAGTCGTTTCATCTTTCGTTACACGTACCTGACGTGCCGTACCAAGATCTTCCATTGTAATGCTGTCCAATTTACGGCCTACGTCTTCCGAAATAACGTTAGCACCTGTAAGTACAGCAATATCCTGAAGCATTGCTTTGCGGCGGTCACCAAATCCCGGAGCTTTTACAGCAACGGCTTTGAACGTACCACGCAGTTTGTTGACAACGAGGGTTGCCAGCGCTTCACCTTCGACATCTTCAGCAATGATAAGAAGTTCCTTACCAGCCTGTACTACTTTTTCAAGGACCGGCAGCATTTCCTGGATAGATGCAATCTTGCGATCCGTAATGAGGATATACGGTTCACTCATGACAGCTTCCATTTTTTCTGCATCCGTTGCCATGTACGGGGAAATATAGCCACGGTCAAACTGCATGCCTTCTACGACAGACAGCTGTGTACCCATCGTCTTGGATTCTTCAACAGTGATGACACCGTCTTTACCAACTTTTTCCATAGCTTCAGCAATCAATTTGCCTACTTCTTCATCGCCTGCAGAAATGGAAGCAACCTGGGCAATAGATGCTTTATCAGAAACAGCGATGGAACGGTTCTTGATTTCTTCAACGAGTTTTGCTACGGCTTTTTCAATACCGCGTTTAAGGATCATCGGGTTGGCACCAGCAGCAACATTACGCATCCCTTCCTGGATCATGGCCTGGGCAAGCAGCGTAGCCGTTGTCGTACCATCACCAGCTACATCATTTGTTTTAGTTGCTACTTCTTTTACCAACTGGGCACCCATATTTTCAAACGGATCTTCCAGTTCGATATCGCGGGCAATAGTAACACCATCATTGGTAATGGTCGGTGCGCCAAATTTCTTATCAAGAACTACATTGCGGCCTTTCGGTCCTAATGTTACTTTTACTGCATTAGCTAATGCGTCAACGCCTTTGCCTAAAGCACGGCGTGCATCTTCATTAAATAAAATCTGTTTAGCCATGTTAAACACTCTCCTGTATTATAAGTATATATTCCATGATAACGACCGTTACAGGTCTCGTATTACATAATTGCCAGAATATCGCGTTCGCTGACGATTAAATATTTTTCTCCTTCATATTTGACTTCTGTTCCTGCATATTTAGAGAAAATAACTTTGTCGCCTGCTTTGACATCTAACGCAACGCGGGAACCATCTTCCTGAAGTTTGCCCGGGCCGGCTGCAATAATTTCACCTTCGCACGGTTTTTCTTTAGCTGTATCAGGCAGATAAATCCCACCGACAGTTTTTTCTTCCTGTTCCAATACGCGGATGACAACGCGATCTCCTAAAGGTTTTAACATTGTATATTCCTCCTAACATGTTATGTCATTCTCTTTATTAGCACTCACTATATCTGAGTGCTAACTACAATATATATATTACCCATTAAAGGTAAAAAAGTCAATAGTTTTTTTTAATTAGGAAAAAAATACCAGGCAAAAATCTGCCTGGTACAATCCACTATCGACGATTATTTTGCTTTGCCATACTGGCAATGACTGCTTCTGCAACATGTTTCAACGTCGTCCGTTTTTTCATGCTATATTGCTGCAACCGGCGATACGCTTCTTCTTCCGGAATATGGTATAAATCCATGATGAGGCCCTTTGCCCGTTCCACGATTTTGCGCGTTTCTATCTGCTCATTCATCTGTTCGAGCTGGGCATTTATTTCCTGCTGCTTTTTAAATTGAGACACGGCAATTTCCATAGCAGGGAATAAATTAGTAGGTGATACGGGTTTTACCAGATATCCCAAAACACCCGAATCCTTCGCTTTATCGACGATATCACGCTGGCTGTACGCCGTCAGCAGCAACACGGGCGCCAGATGGTCATGAGCCATCATTCGGGCTGCATGGATTCCATCCAGACGCGGCATCTTGATATCAAGCAATACGATATCGGGTCGCATTTTACGCACCAGCTCCAGCGCTTCCACTCCATCGGCAGCTTCTCCGACTACTTCATGACCGGCATCTTCCAGCATTTCCGCCAGATCCATTCGGATAATCGATTCATCATCACCGATAACCACACGATACCCCATTTTAATCTCCCCTTTTTTCTATTGGAAAATGAATTACTGCCCGGGTTCCCTCCGGTTCTGCCCCGGAAAAAATGATGGTCCCGTGCAGATCTTTCTCAACCAACGTTTTGATGATTTTTAGTCCCAGATGGTGACGCTTGTCCTTAGTCATCGTTTCCGGCATACCGCAGCCATTATCCTCTACCGTGATATCTGCTGTTTCCCCTTGACAACAGATTTGCAGCGTAATAATGCCTTCTTTGCGACCAGACAGCCCGTGCAGTACAGAATTCGTAATCAATTCATTCAGGACCAGTGATAACGATGTGGCTGCATCAGACGGCATCATCAATTTCTGCCCATGGAAAACCGGTATAATATGGCTTTCTGTACTCACGAGACTATGCAATACCAGTGACAATAGTTTTTCTGCTACATCAGATATATCAATATATTCTTCATCATGATGGGATAAGGTCTCATGAACGAGAGAAATGCTGATAATGCGGTTCAGGCTTTCATTCAACGCTTCCTTTGCCTCTTCGCTCTGGACGCGCCGCAGCTGCATGCGCAATAAACCGGCTATGGTCTGCAGGTTATTTTTGACGCGGTGATGGATTTCCTTGATGACTGACGTCTTAATCATCAATTCTTCTTCCTTTTGGTACAGCTCCGTCCGTTCTGTAATAACCACAATAATCCGATCGACACGTCCCCGCCGCAGAATAGGGATAATCCGTCTCGTAAAGACATTTTTTCCATGCTGTACATCTACGACCGAACCCTGCCGGGTTTCCAGTGCCTGTTTTACTCCGGCAAAATGGAACTGACTGCTATAAATATTTTCACCAGTCAGGCGTTTGAAACGTCCCCGCAGCTGCATGATGCTTTCCGCCATATCGTCTACATAGCGGATTGTACCATTACCATCGACGAGAATAATGCCATCTTGCAAAGATAAACGCTGATATAAGCGGTTCATGTGCTCTTCAATGGGTACCTGCAAAGATAAAAAAGCCGTTTCCGTCAAAACATCCCTGCTGTTTTCAATCCGTCCCACAAAAGAAATGACACCAATAGTAAGTCCTCCATTATCGACAAAGGGATAACAGGAAATGGGCTCCATTTGGCCATAATTCGTTTCTATCGTCCCTTTCAAAGGAGTCCCAGTCGTTAATACCTGCCATACAATCGGCTCATCATACCGGGTAACGACTACTCCGGAATCAGGCAGTGCAGTCAAGCTGTCTGATTCCTGAAAAAAAGGGCGTCTCTGTGCTGTCAGGACCAAGGTCCCCGCTTCCTGGCCTGGGACATACACATAGATTTTCCTGTGAGATAAATCACTGGCAAACTGTAACAATTTTTCACTATTTTTTAAAATGTGGATTTGCACATCTGATAAAGAACTGGCACTCTGGCAAATCGATTCTATGGGAGACATATCAGTCACCTCAGCATGTCGTAATAGATAATGCAGGGCGTGCATTCAACGTCAGATCGGCAAATCGCCCGTCTATAGCCATATAATATGCCCTGCAGCCTATCATAGCCCCATTGTCGGTACATAAGATGGGATCCGGCCGATATAACTTATACTGCCTCTTTGCACAAGCGGCTTCCATCGCAGCCGCAAGGCCGCTGTTGGCAGCAACGCCTCCGGCTACGGCAATTTGTTTCATACCACTCCAACGGGCTGCATCCATTGTCTTTTCTACTAATGTTTCCACTACGGTTTTCTGGAAACTGGCAGCGACATCTTCCGGGCTGTAACCGACATGGCGCTGTTCCTGTGTATGCAGGTAATTAAGAACAGCCGATTTCAGTCCACTGAAACTAAATTCAAAATTATGTTTTTCGTGCAATGCCTTGGGAAAGACAATCGCATCGGGATTTCCCTTTTTTGCCAGTGCATCAATCTGTGGCCCACCGGGATAGGGATATCCCATGACGCGGGCAATCTTATCAAACGCTTCCCCAGCTGCGTCGTCCCGTGTCTGCCCCAGCAATTCAAAGGAGTTATAGTCTTTAATCGTAACCAGCTGGGTATGGCCGCCTGATACGACGAGAGCTAAAAACGGCGGTTCCAGTTCAGGATGACTGAGGAAATTTGCAAAAATATGACCTTCCATATGATTGACGCCAACCAGCGGTTTATCAAGGGCAAAACTGAGTGCTTTCGCAGCGGCAACTCCTACCAGGAGAGCCCCTACCAGGCCAGGGCCATATGTGACACCGATATGATCAATATCATGGATATCGACTCCCGCCTCATCCAAAGCTTCTTTGATGATAGGCATAACATATTCAATATGCTGGCGTGATGCAATTTCTGGTACTACACCGCCAAATTTGCGATGAATCGGTACCTGCGTCGAAATGATGTTTGAGCAGATGTGACGACCGTCCCGAATAACAGCAGCCGATGTTTCATCACAGCTTGTTTCCAAAGCTAATGTATACATAATACGTTCATCCTTTTTATTATTTTACAGCCCACTTATATTTTTCCTTCTGACATCCCATGACATAGGCATCTTCCACAGGCTCAGAATAATAGCTCTTGCGTACAGAAAGGACTTCGAATCCCAGTTTGCGATATAATCCCAGCGCCGGTATATTGGAGACCCGTACTTCCAGAAATATATCCATACAACCTTCTTCAAAAGCCTTTTCCATCATAACCCGGACGAGCAGCTCACCATAGCCCTTGCCCTGCACGTCTTTACGCAGAGCAATATTAGTGATCTGGCCTTCGTCGGTAACACGCCACAACCCGGCATATCCGGCTATATATCCGTCATCGCGAACCAGTACGTAATACCGTGTCAATTCTGTATGTTCCAGTTCGTGGTCGATGCTTTCTCTGGACCATGGAACAGAAAAGGATTCTGTCTCAATATCATAAATTCCAGCCGCATCTTGTCGCACGGCTGGCCGTACAATCATAGACATAGCTTTTCACCATGCCGTTTTTCCCATAATACTTCAGCTTCACTGCGTCGTTTATATGCTGGTGTCAGCGTCATACAATCATCACAATCACCGGCATCAAGCCGTCTGACCGCCGCCATTGCCAGGCTTCCTGCCCGTGGGATGCGCATTGTCGGCGGGGCAAGATAAAACGCAGGACATGCATTCTTTATCTGTTCCTGATAGAGAATAGCCCCATCACCACAAAATACAACCGGTCCGCTTTGTGACTTGCAAGTCGCCAGAACATCCGTCAGGGGCATGACCGAAATCGGACTGCATTCTTCGAGATCCCATTCATGCCAGAGATATGTAGAAGCATATACATTCCCCTTTTGTGCATCAATGAGTACACAGACAGGATAAGACATGCCAATAAAATTCCAGGCTAATGCCTGAGGCGTCTCAATTCCCACGATGGGAACCTGCCAACCGAAAGACAATGCTTTAGCAGATGCCAGGCCGATGCGTAGTCCCGTAAATGAACCAGGTCCTATGGAAACAGCAACGCCATCAATCTGATTTTTTTTGACAGATGCCTTCTCAAGCATATCGGCAATATGAGGCATGAGTTGCTCCGAATGGGTCAGTTTTGCCTGTATCGTCAATTCCGCACGGAGAGAATCTTCATGCAACAGGGCTACACTGGATACGAGACTTGACGTTTCAATGGCTAATAGCATATTTCTGTACCTCTTTTTCTACTTGTAACCAGCGGTCACCGATAAATTGAAATTGAAAAACCCGCCCGGTCAAACTGGTCTTTTTTATCGTAATATGTAATGCATCGTCAGGAAGACGATCAGAAAATTTTTCTGACCATTCTATAACCGTAACGCCACTGGTAATGTAATCATCAAATCCCAGGTCATCCAGCTCATACTCTTCCTCTAGGCGATAAAAATCAAAATGCTGCAACGGAATATCGTGTTCATAGAAGTTCAATATAGTGAAAGTAGGACTGACTACATTCGCATCAATTCCCATTCCCCGGGCAATCCCCTGGACAAAATGGGTCTTTCCTGCCCCCAGATCACCATGCAGTGCCAAAACATCACCCGAATGTAACGCGGATCCTATAGCCATACCCAGATTGATAGTTTCTTGTTCTGACTGTGTCACAATGTCCATATCAGAGCCTCCTTAAAAATGAGTCCAGCCAGTAGGAGCCAGAATTGATTCAGAATCACCGTCTACGAGAAGTACATCTCCACTACCCGAACGGACCACACCAATTTGAGTCACATCAGAATATTCCGCCTGAAGCGCATGAAAATCAGCCGGTTCCATCGTAAAGATCAATTCATAATCTTCCCCGCCATTAAAGACATACTTCCAGACATTTGTCTTCGATTCTCTGGCCCAGGCTTTTAGTTCATCACTAACCGGAATGGCTTCTTTCTTTAAAACCAGACGTACATCACTGGCCTTGGCTATTTCATTGCTCTCGCTAGCAAGTCCATCACTGATATCATTCAGACTATGACAGTTGTATTTAACCAGAAGCCGCCCAAGTTCAACTTGCGGGACAGGAAATCGATGAGCCCGCTTCAGCTGGGAATAGCCATCATGATTTTGTAGAAGCACTGCCAATCCACCACTTGAATTGCCGATTGTGTGCGATACAGCCACGATATCTCCTGGTCTGGCACCGCTGCGGCGTATCGCCTTTCCTTCTTCTATTTCACCGAAGGCCGCAACGGTTATGACCATCCCTTCCTTAGAAGTGACTGTATCTCCGCCAAGGATGTTGACGTGATAAGAACGGCAGATATCTTTAATGCCATCATATAGAGAAACAAGGCCATCCACTTCCATATCCGGAGCGATTGCCGTAGACAAAACGATATGCGTAGGAACACCACCCATAGCAGCGATATCACTGAGGTTAGAAGCTACAGCTTTATATCCAACATCATACCAGTCTCCCGTGCGATGAATGATAAAATGGCTGTTTTCCACCATCGTGTCAATAACAGCAACCTGTTCCATACCGGCAGAAGTTTTATATACGGCACCATCATCACCTATCCCGATGACGACAGGGTCCGGATTGAACAACGTATCTTCTTTAATGGCATCAATAAAGCCAAATTCACCAAGTTCAGAAATTTTCATAAGAGTACTCCTTATAAAAAAACAAAGGTACACTACTCAAGTATCTATTGTATATAAAAAAAAGATACTTGTAAATGACAAGCTTTGAACCTCTCACGTATATAGAAACGGAAGATTCTTAGGAAGATCGCGGATAAAAAAAGCAGCTCACACAAAATGTATGAGCTGCCTGTGGTGACCCGGTAGGGATTCGAACCCTAGACCTACTGATTCGTAGTCAGTCACTCTATCCAGCTGAGCTACCGAGTCATGTAGAGGGATATCGGTCTCCTGCAGATTCCTCTCCCTCTGTGTTTTGG
>Ga0256406_1001287_pt1 | contig 41258 bp, 64 predicted proteins | sample RumenRJG_03DNA_FD_185986 | JGI IMG/M metagenome (GOLD analysis project Ga0256406, IMG submission 185986) | Bovine rumen microbial communities from Lethbridge, Alberta, Canada - RJG_03 | ecosystem: Host-associated > Mammals > Digestive system > Stomach > Rumen | place: Canada: Alberta | collected... | reverse complement strand
AGGCTGTCGATGATTTGCGATTGGATGCACTGAGCTAAATTGCCCCCGTTACTCATTCTGCTATAGCATTCCACTTCTGTGCCGCGAGCTGTACCCGAAGCAGCGTTACAGTGGATGCTGACAAAAACATCGGCGTGCCATTCGTTCGCGGTCTCGGTTACTGTCAGGCCCTGCCTGTCTTCATAGCCGCTGCGGCCAGCGGGCGTCGGAGCGAGGTTGTCGCTCTGCATCATGTAGCACTCACAGCTCGCCGCTTCTAAATACTTCTTGACAGCCGAGCCGATTTCCAGGGCTACGTCGCATTCACGTAAGTCTACGTCCCCCGCTGCATCTGTATGTACTGCTCCGGGGTCGTATTTTGTATCGTGTCCCGGGTTGATAAATACCTTCACTTTTCATTATCCCCTTTCTTTGTGACAGCCGCTTTAGCATTTCCGCCAATGTAGCCAATGAGCCCGCTGCCAATGCTCATGGCAAGTTCATTCATGTCATACAAAACGGAAATGATCAGCGTGGCCGCCAGGCCGACGACAGCCACAACTTCCGTGATGTTGATTTTTTCGATTAAATTCATGTTCCCTTTCTCTAGTTCTTCAGCAATAGGTTGATGAAGAACGAAATAATTCCGGCAATGACGCCGCCGATTAAATACATGCTGTTAATTCGGTGGTGAGCGCTCCTCGCCGACTGGTTCGCTGTAATCACCATGTCCCGGACTTCTTTCATTTCCACTTCCAGGCTGCTTACTTTCCTAATTTCCGTTTCAATGCTCGCAAGCCTCTCCAGTACTTCACTCTCAAAATCATGCTCTCCCATCTGGTTCCTCCTTTAATATCGTTTGGTCAGGGACATCTGCAGCCTTTCGGCGTTGGCAAGCTCGTGCTGTATCACCTCATCAACCATGGTTTGCTCTGCCAGCGCCTTGATGATCTTATTTTGCAGGCCGATAATTTCGGCCTGTATTTCGATGGCTTCGGCTGCAGTCATCAGTCCCAAGCCTCTAGCTTCGCCCTTACGGCGGCACGGAATTTTTCCGGCACGTCTTTAATGTCGATTTTCTTCATCCTGACTCGATATACATAATACATAATCACGTCGTCCGCCTCCTTTATGATTCCGTAGATGCCAGCGCATCGGCTAATGCAGAAATCGCGTCTTCAAGGGCTGCGACGCGCTGTGCCAGTGTCGGTATACTATCGCCGCTGAGGACGAGCGTGTCAAACTGTGCCTCTACCTGCGCTTCCGTCAGCGTTGTCTGGATATTTTTTTCGTCAGCCGTCCAAACTTTAACGGCCGTTTCTTTGCCGTCGGCGTTTGTCTGTGTCTGGTCTATTTGCTTAATATTTTGTCTGAGATAGACGTTTGCCGTCCCGTCCGGCAAGGATTCGTACTTGATTTTTTTTGGTTCTTCATCGTAATAAACCGTCATTTTGATTTTGCTCCTCTCGTGAGATTACCTTCTGCGCTTTGCCGAAAGCGGCATGAACTTTTATATTGCGACATACTTTGCGAGAATCGCTGTACTTGAAGAATCCTTTGTAGCTTGTAAGTCTCCGCGCGGATTTGGCATTTATCCAGCCTCGCTTGTGCAACCGCAAGATAAGTCGCCGAGAATGGATAAAATTTCTGGCCCGTATCGTGACTTTTCCGTTTGCATGTATCACAAAGCCCATCATGTCAACTGAAGTTTCGCCGAGTTGCTTAATCTGCCAGTTATCTTTGATAGTCATATGTAGCTCGTCCTGTGCGTATTCACGCAGCTTTTCAATTGATTTTTTCAGTTTACGTCGATTCGAGCCAAATACAACCATGTCATCCATGAACGTTACTAGATGCGTAATGTCGAGTGTAAGCGCGTAACGGCAGATGAACGACATCATAAGTTGCGCCGCCCACTGACTAGGTAATGCGCCAATCAAAAGGCCGGCATATGGCTTTTCTACGTTCAGCCTACCATGAGATTTTAGAATCTCTTCCCATAGGTAGAGGAGATCATCATTTCCGCAGTCGTGCTTAATTTTCGACAGCAATATGCCCTTATCGATACTTGGATAACATTTCTTCACATCGAGCTTTGCGAAATACTTGCATTTTGGGGTGTATCTACGCCTGTTTCTTTTCGCCCGGCGCGTCGCGCGAATGTCTTTTTTGATATAGCTGCGTATGAGCCGCATACCGTAAAGCTGACCTCTCCCCTTGATGCTCGAGCATTGTTGCGGTAAAAAACGTCGTCTCCACATTTCCTCGCAGGCGTAGACGGCTACGTAGTCAAAGCATTGTTGTAGCGCAGTTTCTGATCCTATCAGCCTGATTTTGCCAGTTGTCTTGTCGTGTCTGATTGATGCCTTGGGCAAAAATTTCGGTATCGTGTGCGTGGCGATAGCCATTGCAACGTAATCGGAAATTCTTTCGGCTGCAGTGGCTAAGAATGACAAGTTTCCGCTTTCGTCATATCCTTGCACTTCATCTTCCGTAAAGCCAAAGCGGCAAATCAGCCTTCGGAACTTTTTTCTGCGCCAATGCCTATTTAAACATTCGAGGACGAATGGGCTAATTATTTCTGGATTCTTTATATCGATATGTTTGCATGATTTCTTCAAAGTATGTTAAATCCTTTCTGGATGCTTACGGAGTTTCAATTTTTACTAGTCCGTTGGTTGTGCATCTATTTTCTCTGCCGAGAGGAGTATGCGAGATGATAATGGTTAGGTGATGCAAAATTTCCAGAATGGCGCGCGCCTTGATTCCACCTGCGATCCCCGAGGTCGTTGTTGCCGTTAAGGTAAGACAAGCCATCGTGCGAACCTAAGATGAGAGTACCGAGCGTTTCTCACATATCCCTTTAAATCAGGGAGAAGTATCTCCCTCTGGCTGTTTCGCAGCCATTCACCCTCTCAAACCATTCGGAGAAAGGCGCGCGCCCTGATTCCACCTGCGATCCCCGAGGCCGTTGCCGCCGCTAAGGTAAGACAAGCCAGCGTACGAACCCAAGCTGAGAGAACCGAGCGCCAACCATTCTCGTGTTCCTGTCCCCTTTGGGTTTGCCCAGAACGAGTCGCGCATATACGTGGATGACGAGCCGCCTACTTCTGTCGGCATGAGCACGCCGTCAGAGCCCCACGAAGACGATTTGATATAAAAGTCGCCCGAGGTATCCGGCTGCTGAAATTTTACGCCGGCGCTCTTATAGTCCGACGTTATTGATGTAGTCTGCTTGTGTGCGTCCTTTGTAATATATGGTTCTGTATAATACTTCGTCGTATCGGTTGCGTCTTGGTATAAGTTTAAAATAGTATCGGACAGTACTTCCCATGTGCCGAGGCCGAATTCGATGCCTTGCAGTTTAACGGGGTGCTTGCCATCCGTCGGGTTTAGTGAGCCGTCATTCCCTCGGACTTTGTCCGTGCTGCCGGTGTCCCATAAAAAGCGTGTTACACGTGTAGTTGCTGTGGCATCGTTTGTATTCACCGTTGTGCTGAAAGTTGTGTCTGTATCAACATAAATAGCTGTATAGGTTGCGCCGTCTATCGTTACGGTTTCGACGCTCGTAACTTTCAGGCCAGCGCTGGTACTATATGATGCATCCGCCCATGAGTTGCTGCTACTCCACGTGCCCGCTTTTACACGCATACCAGCAAAATAATTGTTTATGTCGCCCGCCGGCAAGATAAAGCGCTTGACTCCCGTTTCAGCGACCTGGCACAACGAGTTTGCCGGCCATCCGTATTGCCAACTGTTGTTCTGGTCAAAAAGCATTACGGTGTCCAGTGTGAGCGATGCATATTTCGTGCGCAGCATCATCTGTAAAAAGCCCATGTCAGCCGAGGTCGTCCCCGAGTAACATGTGCCGATAGCATGTGCTACGGTTTGCGCGTCATTGTGTGACATTCCTTGCTTGATTGCTACGCCAGAGCAATTCGTTGCTTTGTCGTTTACCATGCCCATTTGATACTTGCCGTGTACAACCCAGGGCCGCATTTTGCCGTCCATGCCGACGGACTCTGGCATTGGGATGCAATGCTTAAAAGATGGCTCATAATGCATGCTGATGCCGTCGATATAAGTTTGGGATGATACTTCGTGCGGATTTGTATAGATATGGTATCCGGACATCTGCAAGACGCCAACAAATTTCGTTGCATCATAGCGGTCGAAAGCGCCAACGACGCCTTCTATGGCTGTAATTTGCGGCGCAAGTGCTGTCTCGCTCATCTCCCAGTTGCAATCTACACAAGCAAAAAGTGGAAGCCCTTCATAGTCATCCTGCCCTTTCGTTGTCGCTGTCGATGGTACGCAAGTCAGTCCGTCGTTATCTCCTTTTTTCGTACCATTGCTCTGGCTCGATACTGCCGGATCGTAAAATTCTGTCCAGCCGCACCAGTCAAAATTATCTCTGAGTAGATTGTAAAAATTCGTTACGCAATTCGTAATGGCCGCTGCTGTTGGGTATGTCACTGTCCCGTCATCGGCCACTGTGTTCATGACTTTGTGCAGCTGAAAATAGAGCTTCATCGCCCTTTTGAAGCCGTCTGCCGTGCCGTCAATACACGCGAGTACGACCGAGTTCATGTCTCCTGTATCGATCTGTGTTTTTTCACCGATTTTTTGTGCAATCAGGTTTAGTGCGGCCGTGATTTCTTTCTGGCCTTCGCGGTTCGGGGCTTTCCCTTTATCGGTTAAAATTTCTACTTCTGCCATTTTGTCCTCCCTTGCGTTAATTAATCATCTCGTAGCAAAGCTCGCCATTCTCATCGCGATAGTAACGGATGCCGGCGCTGGCGGTGCTTAGGGCCTGCGCCTGCTTGAGTGTATCCGCGGCAATGCTGCCGGCTTCTTTGATTTGCGTAAGGCATTCCTGTGCCGTCGCGGCGGCGGTACTCGATGTCGTGGCTGCTGAATTCGCGGCGCTTGCAGCATCGGCAGCGCGGTCGGCGCTTTGCGATGATGCAGTTGCAGATTTTGCTGCCGCCGTCTCAGATGCCGCCGCAGCGGCCTTAGACGTCTCGGCGTTATCGGCGTAGGTTCCGGCGTTGCTTTCACTTGCCACGGCATTTTTCTCGCTTTTCTCGGCGTTTTGAGCTGCTTTCTCGGCCCGGTCGAGGTACGGCTTAATATTGCTGTACGCCTCTGCGACCGCCGCCATTTCGTTTTCATCGAGCAGGATTGCCGTTTCGGTGAATGGGATGTCGTTGTCAGTTTTGTTGACGCGAATCGACAAGGAGCCGTCAGTATTGATGACCAGCAGGATTTCATGCGGCTCGATGGCTGGATTTGCACCTTGCCAGCGGTCAATCGGGTACGGTGTCAGGTGGTATCGTGCCGGTATAGCAATTTTGCTGCTCGTGCCCACAGCCATTAGTTATCGCCTCCGTCCTTCGTCATATAAGATCTATAGCAGAGTTCGCCGTCTTCGTTGATGTAGTACTGTATGCCGCTCGATGCAAGCGGGCGGTGTGTGCCCTGTTTGTTTGCCATCTGTTCCGGTGTCATACCGTGCAAAGACAGCGCTCCGTCAAACGTTGCCGGGTCCGCGCTGTAGATGTCGTAGCCCATCGAGTCATACAGCGTTCGGACTTCGTGCATAATGTCGCGGGCATCGTCACGCCTGTCAGCCGCTTCATCGGCGTCCGCGGCGGCTCTGCTTTCGCTGTTCGACGCATTTGCCGCGCTGTTGGCTGCGTTCTTTGCATTCGTCGAGGCCGACGTCGCCGCTGCTTCTGCGGACGCTTTACTACTGGCCGCATCCTTGGCTGCGTCTACGCTCTTAGCCGCATTGTTTTGCACCAGTGTTATGATCTTTTCCTGGTCTGCCGGCAATGTGACCTCGACGGTCGGTACGCTCGCAAACGACAGTATAATTTCAAGGGTGCTGGTGACGCTTACGTTGTCGTTTTTGCCGGGTGTGTAGGTCGGGCTGGTCCCTTCATACGACACGGCGTACAGTATTTCATTGTCCCCGTCTTTAGCGAATATTCCAAGCTCCGTAGTGTTGAAGCCTGTATCGATGCCATCGCTGGAGACGGATGCCGTGCAGATGCACGACGTTTCTTGCACTTCTTTCTTTGAGATGAGCAGCGAACAGACCGGGTCGACGATGTCCGTTTTTTCCGCGTAGTCGGTGAGCGTTTTTACTTTTCCTTTGCCCAGCTTTATGCGTGTCAGGTTCAGTGTTTCGCCCTTTTCGGCTCGTGCCTGCAGCTCTTTTCCTTTGTCAGTCAGGATATACCCTGACGTTAAAAACGCCATCTCTCTCCCTCCTTACTTCACCCGCCGCCAAACGTCGACAACATAGGCCCTTGGCATGACCGGCCACGGCTTGCCGCCGCCTTCTGTGCTGCTGACGCCGGTCCAAGTGCGAGATGCGTCGAAGTTGATGTATGAGCCCCCGCCGGTGTGTGAATCCAGGTCAATTCCGCTTCCATTACCCACAAGAAATGCGCCCCATGGGTAGTGTCGCCCCGCATGGCGGCCAACCTGTGAGTCGTCCGCTGGGAAGCCGCCAGTAATGTTCATTGTGCCCCGGGTGTGCCCGTGTGGAAACATTTCGTCGTATGTCTGCCGGTGGGTATATTCGCCAGCGTAATTATTGACCTGACAGGTCGTGCCGTTATAGCTGCCGCTGGCCATAAGGTAAACGCCGGAAATCTGCTGCCAGACACCGCCCCATTTGTCCGCCGGCTTGTATGATCCGTCTGTCTGTACGACAGTACCGACGGGGTACGCTGTTTCGATGCATTCCGAGTGGGTGACGTAAGTGTCCATGTCAATCTTTACGCTCACGTCTTCGGTGCTGTCGAAGGCAAGGAAAATCTTTTCTGTGTACAGCTTTACGACACCATTGCTGAGTGCCGGGATAGTGTCTGGGTCCGTAGCGGTCGTAACAGCAAAAAGTGTGTCTGTTTCATCATCGCTGAGCTTTGCATAGAGCCCGATGGCCGTAAGTTTGTACGGTTCAGCCAGACCGACGTTTGTAATCATACATTCCACTTTGATTTCTTCGTCGTTCGTAAGCGTGTTTGACATAATCCCGAAAAAACGTTCATCGCCTGGTAGTTTCGTGAGGCTTTTGACGTCCAGCGCATCCGTCGTATTTGTAGTTGCCACTCTGGTGATAGTGAAGGTCTCCTGGTCCGCGACATGTTTTGTCAGCAGCGTTTTGCCGTTGTTTGTCAGCGCGAATTTACTCCAAATCGCCACGGAAATCCCCCCTTATCTCTGTTTCTTCAATTTCATGTCGGACAATCCCAACATAGATGGTTGACGAATTTGTCCATTCAGTTCGTTCAGACTGGTAAATTGTCATCTTTCGCTGCAAGCGCCGGCGGCCGCTGGTGTAAATGATGCCGTGGCCGCTAATAGTTTGCATAATGCCGTCCAGCCAGGAGCGGACGTTTTTGCTGTCTGCGATGACGCGCAGCAGGTCTTGCAAGTGTTTTGCGCTGGTCAGGCCCTCATCTGTCGTTACTTTGAAGTAATACGGTTTGCCGCTGTACTCCTGCCACTCCGTGATGTTTCCATCTGGGAGGACTCGTCTGATGGCCTGCTTTAACGCCCATGGAGTACCTTTGTATCTGTGGTTCCTGATGGCGTCTTTAACTGCTTGGCGCTTCGCCGCGTCGTCAGTAGCTATATCGTATACATCTACATGGAACTGCCAGGCCAGCAGGTCGATGATTTCGATAGGCAATGTATCAATCTGATTGTATACCAGCGCTTTTTTGGGGCCCGCCGCAATGGGCAGAATTTCTTCGTCAATGACCTTACATAGGTCTTTGATGGTTTTGTCCTGGCTGATGGACTGCGGGATGATTTCTTCCAGTTTCTTATCCATCGGCCAGTCCTCCAAACGTCACGCTCTTGGTCCCGTTGACTGCCAGCTGGTTATCTGCCAGTACTGTGAGTACGGGTTTGGTGATCTGCACCTTTACGGCGCCGGCGTCTACCATTAGCTGGTACAGCTTCGATGGGTCAATGTCGCGCCCCAGGTCAGACCGCTGCCAGGTGATATAGTCGTCTACAGCCTTGGTGACAGCTGCCTGGATGCTGGTAATCGCCGCGGCATCGTCCGTATTTATTTTATATGTTGCGTCGATATCGTAGCTTGTTTCTGTCGGGGCAATGCATGTTACGTTATCCGTAAGAGGGCGTACCTTTTCGGCGCTGCATATTTCAAGGACTCGTTTCCTTAAATTCTCGCCTGGGATCTGTCCTCCCTTTAGGAGTGGAATCAGCTGTACCGTTCCCGCTGTCGGGCTGGATACGCCCACTGTCATGATGTCAGCCGATGCCGATTTAGCCCAGAATTGGTATGCACCGTAGCTTCCGGCATCGGAGAATTTTTCCGGGGCTTCCCGGATTCGTTCCCGGTACGAGTCATCCGTTTCTATGTCCGCGCCGCCGGACGTCGTCGTGGTGTTTGTGACGCTGGCGATGTACGGCAGCGGGTCTACTTGCTCCGTCAGGTATCCCGCAGGCAGACCTTCGCCTGTGGGCCCTACACTGGTGCATTGTGCATCCACTGTACCGCTCAGCGACCCGGAAGCGATAACCAGCGGGCTTTCAGTAGCAAAGAATACATCCTTCTTAGCTCCCGTTACCTTTGTCCCAGTCGGGATGACAACCGCTTCCGGCCGCGCTGCGGACAGCGTATACTGCAGGGTTGTTTCCGCTGCCGTTGCCGGGATGCGTTCTACATCCAGATAAGCGCCCAGCTGGTCCAGATAGTCCCCTTTGGCGTACGCTACGAGGTTCATCTTTCCCGCCTGGTCAATCAAAAAGCGCTGCTGGATGATGATGGCCGCGATGCTCAGCAAGAAAATCCGTACGGGGTCCCCTGCCGCCAGCGTCCGCCCACTCACGCTTTCATAGGCGCTGATCAGCGCGTTTTTTACCGTCTCTTCGTCATAGTCAGCGAAGGAGACGTCTTTCAGCTTACTCAGATCCATTGATACTTACCTCTACTTTCGGCGTCAGCTGTCCCGATATGTCGCCGCTAAAACTTATTTTTTCCACCTTCACCCGCGGTTCATATCGTTTAAGCGCCTGGAAGATTTCGTTTGTCAACTTCGCCTTGGCCAGTGTTACTGGCAGGTCGATGATGGTCCCGTCCAGGCCGAACTGCCGGTCCAGCGGCACAGTTCCTTTAGTAGTCGACAATATAGTGCGGACATTCTGCAGGACTTCTTCCACTTCATTCTTCGGCGCAAAATCAATCGTGTCCGGGTCTTTTGCCGTTACTTCATACCGCACTTACAGGCCTCCTCTCCCGAACAGAGTAGTAAGGACGTTATACGCCTTCCCAACTTTGTTCACCATGGATTCTTCGTCTGTGTTGGTTGTGTCGTACTCTTTGAGCTGTACATTAGCAGTGACGGCAATGATTTTCCCGTATGCGTTGTAGATAGAATCGCTCTCGCTTAAATTCTCCAAGTACCAGTAGTTTTGTGAGACAGGGACACCGCCGATGATCAGGGGGCAGACAATGCCGGTGTCGCGCATCTCGCGCAGCTTCTTCAGCTGTTGTTCAGGCATGGCGTTGTACAGTGTCATGAGATGCATTTTAAAGGAAATGCTTTCCTGGCTCGGCCCGATGAACTGCGGCACGGGCTTCTTCATGATAGTGTCATGTGTCTGCCAGCGCGCCTGGCCGCTTCTCTCTACTTCATCCGGTGTTACCAGATAGTGCTCGGCAACGCCGAAGATGACCGTGCCAAAATAGCCGATATACATGTTCCCGCCTCCTTACGTTGGTTTCCCCGTCTTACTGCCTCCGGATTCTACACCGCCGTGGGTGTGATTGACCAGGGAAATGCCGTTGACGGTGACGTCTCCACTGCTGGCATTAACGGTCAGTGCGCCGCAGTTGATAGTCATGTCTCCCGGGATGTTTAGCACCCGCGAAGCACCGCCCGGCGGTGGGTCTACAGAACTGTAGATAGTCCCCAGAATGTAGCCTTTGCCACTTCCTTTGCCGCCGCCGTTTGCGATGAACAGGCAGAGAACTTGGTCATCGATGGCTGGCATCCAGTAGTCCTTGTCTTCCTTACAGCCGCGCATGACGACCTTCAGGGGCGGCGAGACGATGTTGTCTCTGTCTGGGAATGTTACCCTGGCCGAGGCATCCGCTGCGTCTACCGATGATACTCTCCCCACGCGGACGCAGCGGGATAGAAGTTTATAAATATCAGTAGCCAATGAGGCACCTCCTTATTTCAATGCTGGTGACGAAGCCGCTGCTGCTGAGGTCGTGCTTTGTCTGGGTGATGATGTACTTACCGGAAAAAGTCCCGAAGCCTATCATCTCGACAGTTTCGCCGGCGCAGAGGAAGGGCTGACCTATTGTGTTAAAGGTTCCTGTGTACTCTTCGCGGTTCTTTTCGCGCAGCTTCTTTTTCGCCAGCCGTTCCGCTTCTGCCTGGGAGTTCACTTCCTGGTTGACTTCCAGTATGGCGCCGCTTTCTTTGTTTGGGTCCGTGAATGTTCCTTCGATGACGGCTTTGTCTTTGTCCTTGGCATACTTAACGTGACATGCCCAGTAGACGTCGCGGATTTTCGACTTGAAAGAATAACCCGTGCTTTGCAGAATCCGTTCCGGTTTGGTTTCGTCGTCTTCATCGCTGATGTCGATGACTTCCTGCGTGTCCGGATGGTAGATTTCTACGACCGGGTCTTCCTCTTCGTAAGCCGCTTCGTCGAAGATGATGATTTCATCCGTCGTTACCTTGAGGGCAAATCCGGCATCATTACAGACTTTCTGCAGCGTGTCCAAATCGGACTCTTCATCCTGTTCCACTTTGTCGATGACAGGGTCATCGTCACAGTACCAGCTAAGGTCCATGCCGTTTTCCTGGGCAATGTCGTCGGCGAGCTTCTGCACGCTGATATTTTCCCAGGTCCGTGAATGCAGGGTGCTTCGCAGGGTGCTGTCGTCACCCACCGTGATGGCCACGGCTTTGATGGTGACGACGTCCGGCGCGCTCGACAGCTCAATTTCGTCGACGTCGAACATGCCCAGACTGACGGTGATTTCGCCTTCATAGAGACTATACCAGTTGTATGTATGCAGTGTGACATCCAATGTAGCGCCCTTAGTGGGCATCCAGTCGCCCTGCCATAAGCCGGCTTTGTCTTCCAGCGTGAGGGAAATGTCGTCTACCTGGCCGGATAAATTATCCGTATAGCTTACACTAAGCAGGTACTCAGCCAAGGTCTCCGAAATATCTTTGCCGTCGATGCCTTTGTTGCTGTAAATGACTTGAAGCCAGGCGCGGCGAGCCATGTGTTCCTGCGCGGCGACGCCGGCCATAGCCTGCTTTTTCAGTCGATCCATCTCGGCTCTCATCTTTTGCAGTACGGCCATTAGATCACCTCTTCCACGGCGGCATGACTTTGTGCGTGCCGGCTTTAATGTCCGGGCAAATCAGCGTAATCCCTGCCGAAAAGGCCGTGACGCCTCTGTACTGCGGGTTGGCTTCCAGCAGGTCGCCGACATACTTTTCCGAGCCGTAAACCCGGAAGGAGATGAGGTCCCACATGTCCCCCTGAATGGTACTGTAAGTACTACTCATAGCTCAACCTCCTCCGGTTCGCGGCCCATTGTTTCATCATGCGGTCGAACTCTCTCATCTTCTGTTCCATCAGCCGCGAGATAGCCTGCTCGCTCCCCGGGCCGCCCTGAACGTTGATGGTCGGGGCGAAGTTTATTTCCACCGGTCCGCCGGAAGACGGCGCCGCAGCGGGGATGTTTGGTGCGCTCGGCATGGCGGCCGGGCCGACGCCGAGCATCTGGCCGGCTGTCGCCCAGAGGTTGTACGCGTTCGCATCATGTGTGATTGGGACAATGACTTCCGGATAGCCCGCTTCGGCTACCCATGTCAGGTACGGGTGGCTGAAGACGCCGCCGCTGGCAGACATACCGGCCGCAGCGGCCGCGTCGCCGTCGCCACCCTTAATGAAATTCACAATGGCGTCGATAGGATGGGAAAAAGCTTCTTTCAAGGCCTCCCACTTGTCGATGCACCATTGCACGCCCGCATCAACGGCCGACGTGATGCTGTCCCAAGCACTCTGAGCCGCGCTGACTGCTGCATCCCATACGGCCTGCGCCGCGGCAGAGATGGAATCAAAACAGCTGACAATGAAGTCGTAAGCTCCTGATACAGCACTCGTAATGTAGTCCCAGGCCGCGGCCGCCGCCGATGAAATCGTATCCCATGCCGACGATACGGCGTTGCAAATAGCATCCCATGCTGCAATGCACGCCGCCCGGAATTCCTCGTTGGTGTTCCAAAGATAAATGAGGATGGCTACGACGGCCATGATGGCGATGACAACCAGAGCAAAAGGGTTCATGGCCATCACGGCGTTCAAGGCCATTTGGGCAGCCGCCGCGATACGTGCGCCCATTGCAAACGCTCTTTGTGCTGCGCCGGCAGCAATGGTGGCCACAGTAGATGCTCTACTGGCAATAGTAGCTGCAACGTGAGCATCTCGTACCATGTGGATAGATTCAACCATATATTTATAGTAAGCCACTGCGGTACGGATAGTCAGAGCGGCCATAGTCAATGCAAGTACGGCTCCTATGACTCCCATGATTACAGTTGCCAAAGTCTGATGTTGAGAAATAAACGATGCAATGCCGCCTGCCGCTGTTGCCAGGGCTCCGGCCACAGAAGAAATAGCTGGCAATAAGATACTGCCAACATTAATGGCCAACGCCACTAAATTGTTTTTAGCCAGTTGTAATTGATTGGCCGTAGTCCCTACTCGCGCCTGATATTCTGCGTCCATACTGCCCGCATACTGAGTTGCATCGCCGACTTTATTGAAGTTATCTTTCAAATTATCCAGCTGGGTCAGTAATGGTGCAATAGCATTGATGGATTCCTTGCCAAACAAGTCACTCAATACAGAGGCCTGCATTTCCTTTGGTAGTTGTTTAACCCGGGACAGCACATCAATAATCGTTCCCTGTGCATCCGCCTGCATCCGTTTAGCTACATCTGTCGCTGACAGACCTAACTGTTGAAATGCTTCTGCCTGTGACTTTGTTGCCCCTTCACCAGCCACCAGGCCCAATGCCATATTCTTGATGCCCGTTGCCGCCACATCAGATTGCACGCCGACGGAAGCCATGGACGCGCCAATAGCAGCTACCTGGGCAGCACTCATGCCAGCGACCTGACCTAACGGACCGACTCTGGTAACGATATCCGAGATAGAATCACTGCTTGCCGCTGTTGTATTCGACAAATAATTGACCTGATCAGCCAATTGTACAACTTCTCCCTGGCTCATACCAAAAGCCGTGCGCCACTTGGCCATCATTTCGCCAGCCTGGTCAGCAGTGATGTCGAAGGCAATGCCCATCTTTACCGCATCAGTGGCAAACTGCTTTAAATCTTCTCTGGCAATGCCTGCCTGTCCACCAGCGGCAACAATCTGCGCAATGCCTTCTGCTGACATAGGTAATTCCTGTGACATCTGGAGGATATCAGCACCCATCTGTTTAAATTGTTCAGGCGTATCAAAATCTACAGTTTTTCGGACATCAGCCATGGCTGATTCATACTTGATGGCTTCATTGGCCGCAATTCCCAAAGGTGCGGCAACAGCCGCCGCAGCAATAGCACCAGCTTTTAGATTGCTTACTGCTTGGGATAAGTTGGATGATGCCCTTTGTTTAGCATCAACACGACTCATTGTCGCTTCATATTGCTTGGCTAATTCATTTTTTCTGGACTGTGCCTGCAAAATAGCTAATTCTGTATCATATTCGACATAGCCCTTACTGTTCTGCTGCTTGACTGCCTGTTTCTGCAAGTTCTGCAGTTCTCGGTTGGCCGTTTTAATCTGCGACTGCATCTGTTTGGCCTGAGCAACGGCTCGTGACATAGCACTGCCAACGCTTCCATCCAGCTGTCCTTTTATAGCGATAGCCATTTCAAGTACTCTATTAGCCACGATGTCCGCCTCTCTTTCCTGCATTTTCTATTGCTTTATTTTCTCTATCGATTTCGGCCGTAATGATAGATTGCCAGGATACATATTCCTCAATAGGTAAATCCAGGAAAAATGCTATCGGAGTATGCGTATATTTTGCCATCCTGACAGTATTCCTCATAAACAGCCCGGCTGTTACTCCTTGTCGTTCGGTGAGGCCGTGCCTAGCAAAAAACCTTGCGTCTTAATCATGATGGCCGTAAAGTCTTTTGCCGGCAAAGACAAAATGTCATCGTATTTGATACCTGCTGCTACAGCAGCTACATGGGACTGATAAACCTGGGACAATGCCGGCACGATAATACTTGCATCCTGTTTTTTTGCTTCTTTTTCACATTTGAGCAAGGTATATCCCGTAACTTTATCAAAATCCAGGTATAAGATATCTTTTCCATCAGGCAAAGCCCGCGTCAGGTGGATAACCTGGTCACTGGGCAGGGCCATCTGCTTGTCTTGGATGACTTCCGCTTCAACAACTTTTGATTCTTCGTTTTCTTTCTTCATTTAGATTCCTCCCATTTAGATTCCCAAAGCATCGCGAATCGGCTGCATGATATCCGTGCCGTTGACAACAAATTTATATGCATACTTATCTACTTCCAGGAGCGTTTTGTCATTGACTTCGTACTTGATATACGTCGTTTCAATCGTATTTTCAGCATCGGTTGTAGATGCTGGTTCCCAGGAGCCGCCGGACATCTGTTTAGTCCGGCCACGGATAACCACTCGTACCTTTTCCATTACGTAATTGTTATTGGCACTGTCCCAGTACTGATTGGCCGCTCTGGCTTCCAGAGCTACGGCCCTGCCGCCTACCATGGTCAGGTTCCATTTGTCATTGATGTTGTGCGTAAGCTTTGTTTCCAGAGACTCGAACTGCCCTAACACCGGTGCTTCTATTTCACCACCGACACCTACCCCCTTAATGGTCGCCGTAATACTTTTGAAATCAGGCAGTTCAATCTTGGCCACACCATATAATGTGTCGCTGTTTTCATCATAAATCCTGAAATCATTCAGGACTTCCGGCATTTTATTAATTTCCATGTGCTATTCACCTCTATTCAAACAATGCGTTGAACGCGTTGACATCATATTCTGAAATAGTATCGATTTCCTGCATCGGAATCGGCGGCGTGCGCTTCTTGTGGAATCTGAATATGCCCGCTTCCAGATCCGTTGTTGGATTTTCTTCTTCCAAAAATTCAATACTGCCATCCAGAATATAGCCTCGTGATTTCAGTCCATTCAGGCGGATTTGTTCAGAATCCAAAATAATCTGAATATTGCGAGGAATCCCAGGCTTGTCGAGACGCTGCCAATAGGTCAGGATGAATACCTGGTCATCCCAGTCAAACATACGCCGGACAGCAAGGAACGTATCTTTGGGATCCGTAGAGCCCGGATAAGCCCCCGTATAATTGCCCCAAAGTCTCCAACCACCGCCGAAGTTCAGTGCCGTGGTAATGCCCTGTCCATTAAGCAAGTTGGCCTGCGTCAGTTCCAACGTAACTTCTGTACCATCTTTCAGACACAGTCCTGTAATTGGTACAGATTTGTTGGAAGGAGATTCATAGGGAATGTCATCATTCGACGCATCCACCTGACCAATTACGCCCATTTCAATAGTGGACATGTAATAGCAATGATTGCCCATTTTCCCCATTGGCCAGCATACAGATTCAGCAACGCCAGTATAACCATTGCCACTTTTCCAAAGGTTACATCCGCTATACGATTTTACTTCCGTCGTATCGATATCGGTCAGAATACTGCAACGGAATACATCGTTGATATTGCGGGATTTGGCCCGCATCACAGCGGCTACTTCCGGATGCTGAGACCAGCCCGGTGCAGCAATAACGCCCGGCACAAGCGAAAATCTACTGTAAATGTAGTTAATCAATTCCAGCCCTGTGACCGCATCATTCGTACCTACGCCACCGATGATATCTGCGTCTTTGACCAACGACGCATCGACCGCATCATAGGCAACGTAAATATTCTTGGCGTCTGCAAGGGCTCCTCCCTCCAGAATAGAGATTACTGTATTCCCGTCATCATCGTACGCGGCAATATAGTCAGTCCCTGCCTTTGCGGCGGATCCTGCCGATGTAGCCGATACTGTTAACGAAGATAGGATAACGTCATCATTAATGGTTGCCGATTTCCGGCTTACCGTGATTGATGTACTGGATACGCTCTTTTTATGTTTGGCCGGATCCAGTACATTGATGAATACCACTGGAGCAACGGCAAAGAGTTTGAATTCTGCATACATCGGCTCGCACAACGTGTATTTATCCCAATCTTCGTGGTAACCTAAATATTTCTTCGCTTCGGACCAGGAATAGCAGATGACTGGTTCGTTGATTTTCGGCTCTTCTGCCAAATGTACCGGAGCTGTGCCGAATACGACCGGAAGTCCGGCCGTTGTCTGGGCCGTAGCTACAACCGCAGTATCAATTTCCGATGTCTTGATGCCATGGAAAAACGCCATTATTAATTACCCCCTTTATTATTTCTGATTGCTTTCTGGTAAAATGTGTTGAGTGCCGTCCCTTTCTTCGCTACGGCCCTCAATGCATCATTTAATTCTGCCGGTTTGACAAAAAGATGCTTCAATACGCTGTCTTCACCTTCCGGCACGGGAATCTCAGAAAAAATCATACAGTGATTCAATCTGGAATTCCGGAAGCTCGGTCCTATGTATATCACCGGCCCTGTATATGCGTTTTCAACAGCTTTTGTTTCTTCTGCTACCGCATTTTGTGTCATTTTTTCATTAGTCTCATCCAAAACGTTTCGGCCCTCCTAATATAAATTCACTGACGGTACGTGGCTGTTGCACATTGACATCAAAATCAATCCGCCCCCACCACATAGGATATGGCTGTTCATCCGGGATGGTAGATTCCATAGTTCCGTTCTTTATTCCCCATCGCCTATTGATGGGATTGTTGGCCAATAGGAGTTCCCTAATTACCTCCATTAATCTATACAAGCTCTGACAGCCATTAATCATATCTTCATCGTATGTCGTTACTAATACAGCCATAGAAGCTGTAGATTCCATTTCCAGGTCGGATATGGTCGTTGGCCGGATGACAACAGCCGGACATAATTTCTCTTTCGATTTTTTATCTGCTACATAGGGCAGGAAGCCCGGATATATCTTGATATTTCCTGTTTCTACATCAAGCAGTTTCGAATACTCCGATGAGGATTTGATTTGTTCTTTCAGCCAATCCGTGATTTCCGACGCACATTGCCATGGTGTTACGATTTGTGACATTATGCATCACCAACCAATCGCTCTAATTCGTGCATCAGGCGTTCTGCATAAACGTTCATCCCGTCCTGTTCCATGAGTTCCACTACGGCCTTATTGCCATACAACTGTGGGATAGCTGGCCCATACAGGCCTTCAATAGGATATCGTTTAGGCCCAATTCTTTTACGGAAAACGCCTCCCTTGCCCCCTTTCGCGAACGACATGGGTACCAATGCACCACTCCCTTCTTTAATAGTTACGAAGATGCCTTTGGCCCTGCGGGCTGCCTGATAATGTTCAACTGGCAAAAACGGTCCTTTAATATCAATGGTAGATACTAAACCGCTCCGTTTAATGGGTGCTGCGTTCCGCAGTTCTCTGGATTTAATGTTAATGGTGTAAATGCTCCGTATCTGCTTGATTGCTACTTTCCTGGCATGCAATGCCCCGCGGTATGTCGCTCTATTGATACATGCGGCAATCTTATCCCCAGAAAACCGTGCCAGTGTTTTTTCTAATCTTGCTACGTCCTGGTTGCGTACCTCAATTGATATCATGTCATTATCCCTCAGATCCATGTAACGTAATAACAACTACACCCATTTCTACTGAAGCTTTATTGATTATCAATGGTTCATCGTCTACCCTAAACACCGTTCCTTCTGCTGGAATTTCCGGCAAATCCGACGCCTTAACATACACTTTCATCAATCGTCCAGATATACCACCGTATGGCTCATACGTCTGGCTATGAAAGAAATTTTCTTTACTGTCCATCGTATCAATAACAGCTTTACACAGCGTTCCATTTAAATCATGGTCTTCGGCAAACTCGTCGCCATTAATGAAAATGTCGAGATCTGCCGAAACCATGTCTCTGAATCCGCTCATTTTGTGACTACTGCTGATGGGTCAGCAGACGGTAATTCGGCTTCAGCGCTTTTTTCCGGTACCTTGGGAGCACTTTTATCCGGTACATTGACATCTGGCTTATCTGTATTGCCCACAGCCTGACAAAACTGATCCGGATATTGTTTCATCAGGTCTTCACCTTTTGCATCGTCAACCGTGATAATATCACCTTTCCGGTACAGCTTACCGCCGGCACTGAGTGCTCCATGCATAACCATAATATCCATGATGCTACCTCCATCTATTTAGCTTTAATTACAGCCCAGTCATCCACGCATTCCGGAGCCAGCACACAACGACTGTACATGGCCAGTGCGACCTGCTGGGATTCTTTGGAGCCCATATAGTACGGTACATACTGGGCGGCATACGTATCATAACCATTGCCCGCATCATTGACCAGAGTAACTGCACCATGAAGCTGCCGTCCTCTGCCAGGTACGGCCAGAATGGCTGTATCCGGGTCCAGGAAGTTCTGCACATTGCCATCATCATCCACATAGGTTTCCGCATAGGTATAAATTTCGAGATTCAATGCCTGAATCATTCCCACACGCATAACCTGCGGGCTGACAATAGACGGTTGGATGCTCATGAGAGACAAATTACTGGCTAATGGTACAGACAGCCATTTCATAATTTGATCATTTTCCAGCATATAGTTTGCGATATTTTTACCGCATACCATGATAGTCGGCACTAATCCTGCATCTTCCTGTACCATTTCTGAGGCGTTTTTGATGTCACTGAAAATAGTGGCTCCCGCCTGATCCCATTTAGTACTGGGCACAACTGTATGATCAAAATCATAGCTTACCGTATCCAATAACGCAGTCTGCCCATCATCAGCATATCCGTAAATATCGCACTTCCCTGTTTGCAACAAATCCGCTGCCATCTTGCTCTTGCGATTGATGATGCTGTTCTGCAGTTCCACCAGATCTTCTGCCTGTTGTGCAGCTGCACGCTGTGCCGGCGTAACGGTACTGTAAATATTTTCCCCAAAGCCACGTTCATTGACGATATCCGGGTCAAGGATACGACGCGGCCCAATCATCGGCGGTGTATAGATGTCCAACTTGGAATCTTCCCGATTAAGGTTGATACCCTTTCCACCACGAGTTACAAATGGAGCCAGACGACGGCCGCGTTTGCGGTATTCTACGGCAATCCGCGTCTGTACGGCTACCTGTGGAATGACCGGGAAAAACGTATCAAGTAGAAAAGAGGCAGGCGGTGTAATGCGTTCCATAGCCTGTAATAACGAAATTGTGTCTCTATAATCAATAGCCATTGTACATTCCTCCTTTAGTTACACATTGCTAGTCAGATAAATCCCATAATCCCGCAACTGTTCTTCATGTGCGGCTACCGTATCTCCATCTGCTGTTACATGAAGCTGATTGCGGTTGAAGCGTCCTGATACATATACAGTAGCTGTCGTTGCTTTTTCGTCGATGTCATATGCCAAAACCGCATTGGCATTACCATCTTTAGTCGTTGCTGCCGCTGTTTTCCCTGTAATTGTCATGAGCGTGCCTTTTGCCATTCCCGTCCCCGGCGTAATGGTGACATTAGCCATTAGAATTTCTTTTTCTGGCCCGCCATACATCTGTTCATGTGTAAATTTCAATGTCTCCTTGATTGCCATTATTTAACACCTCTCATCTTGTTTGCAGCCGTAACCACATCATTGATATCCTGCATTTTCTGATTTTCTTTGCTCGTTCCCATACCGGCCTTCGGGTTGGGCTTGACATCCTGACTTCCAGAGCGCATCTGATCTTCAATCAGCGCCCGGATGCTGTCTAATGCTTCACTTGCTTCGTTCTTCGGTGCTTCGACTGCGTTTACCGCATCAATGAACGACTTCACATCCGCCGCTGTCTTTCCTTCTTTGATAGCCTGGTCAATGACTGCATTACCATATACATTGTCCGTTTTCAGTGCTTCCAGGCCGGCAATACGTTGTTTTTCTGCCTGGTTTCCCTGCACTGCCGGTTCTGCAGGACTGATGCCTAGTACATTCGCAATTTTTGCTACAAGATCATTATTTTTCATGTGCTTTTTCTCTCCAATCATTTCACAAATCTTCTGGATATCACCATGACCGTGATAAGCAATATCGTTCATGAATAACATGTTGTTCCTGATTTCTGCCGTGACGATATAATCATCAATTTCGTCAATGAAGCCGTACGCTTCCGCTTCATCTGCTGTCATCCAGGTCTCGTCATCCATCATGTGGCCGATTTCTTCCGCAGTCAGTTCCCCATTGCACTTACTTACATATACGTTGACGATGGTCTGCTTAACTGTATCCAGGATATCTGCCGTCTGGCGCATGTAGTCCGCACCAAAATCACCGAACGCAAACGTTTTCGGATTGTGAATCATGTACAAGGCATTCCTTGGCATGACAATCTTGTCACCCGCACAAGCAATCAGCGTTGCCGCACTGGCGCACATACCGTCGATGTGTACGGTAACGTCACCTGTATACCCTTTCAGCAGGGTATAGATAGTCTGTGCCGCGAATACATCCCCACCCCCGGAATTGATACGGACGGTCAGATTCTTCCCGCCACAGGCCTTTAAATCGTTCCGGAACTGTGTGGGGTAGACACTATCATCATCGCTGTACCATGGTTTTTGGCTGGCAATAGCTCCGTAAATCAGCAGTTCTGCTGTATTCCCTTCCGCTTCATTGACAAATTTCCAAAATTTATTGATTTTCTCCTTCATTTGTCTTTTTTTCTCCTTTCCCGGCATCCCCAGTTTTTTCACCGCCCCTGGCAATGCCGTATTTCTCAAGCAGCCGTTGTTCATATGCCAGTTGTTCGATATTTTCCTCAAAATCTGTACCGGTCATTTCTGCCGCTTCCCGTTCCCGTGTACTCAATCCGTACTGCGTGCGCAAAGCGCTGCCGTTTACGTCCTTGAGCGGGTCGAGAATGCTCATTGTCGGTCCATACCAATTGGCATTGCACCAGCACTTCCTAATTAGCGGATCCGTAAAGAATCCTGGCGCCTCAATCCGTCCCATGGCAATCGCTTCAGCCAGCCACATTTCGTATACTGGCTGGCAAAAATCGCGTGCAAACCAGACACGCCGGCGTTTATACTCTTCCCAGGCCTGTAGCAATGCAGCCCTTGAAGCCGAATAGGATGAGGTAAAGTGCTTCATCAACACTTCATACGGCTGTCCAATCGCGCTTCCGACCATTTCCAGCAATTTCGTTGTAAATGTGTCAAAAGTAGACATGCTTCTGGCCGCATCAACACTTTTTACATCTACGCCTCGTGGTAAGGCGTTCATTGTACCTGGCCCCAATGCGTATTCGTCAACATCGATAACGGGCGCCATTGGATCATCATTTCTGGCTGTGCCCAAAATGTCATTTAATGTCGCACCGCTGGTATTACTTTCTGTAAAAAATAATGCGAAAAATGATTTTACAATAGCAGCAGTAAGTTCGGCTGATGTATATCGGCTGACCTGCTTCAATGTCTCAATTACCGGAGCTAGGTACGGTACGCCTCTATACTGCTCCGGCCTGGTATCGTGACAGGTCTGTACCATATTCGGCATGCCGCATATATCGCCGAACGCTTTGATACGTACCCAGTCTGCTACCCGTCCTACATCGACTGGATCCCCCGGTACTTTATTAGACACCCAGTATGCAACAACCGCTCCATCCATGTCTATCTCGACTCCGGATATAATCCTATTCCCTGAAGTCGGTGCGGCCATTTCTACAGCATAGGGGCCCATTACCCCATAATAGTCACGCCCCAAAGGATTACTAATCCGATTTCCTTCTAGTAACTGCAACCGCAATGAATAGGGATAGTCTTTAGTAGGTGGTTTGCGCCGGAAAAGGCAGAAAGCGTCTCCATCTACGAGATACCCCGTATAATTGATATCCTGCAAATCATAGAAGCTGTTGCGATGAGATATATCGCATGCTGTAGATGATGCCCATAAATCAAATTCCTGAGCGGCTTTTCTCGACCAGTCACGCGCTGTCTCGGCATCCATTCCCAGTATCTTGAATTTAGGGCGCGGAAATACATGAAGACCAACGCCTATCGTATGCAAAGCGCTGGTATTGATTGCTGCCGACCCAATTGGCGTATTAATCGCTTGATCTGCACTGCGGTTCCGAAGCGTATACAGATTAGCGTTGATGTCTGCTTTAGACGAATATTTTACTGGCCGGTATGCCTTGAGAATATTACTCTTATGGGACGCCCCGCCCTCCGAATAGCCACTATTGGTAATTTCTTTCGTCGGCATTCTCGCCTTCGCTTTTGATTCCATTTTTTTCTTTTTTCTCATGTAGCCTTAGCCCTCCTAACCTAAAAAGACAATTCTTTTGGCTCTTCCTGTTTGTACCGATTCCGCCCCATCTAGCTGGGCACCGCCGGCAATCAAGTCATCAATTGCTGCCCGGATGGTAGATAGATCTGCACGAGTCAGAGTGCGTGTACCAATCGTATATGACTGTCCCATAAGGACCGCTTTTTCTGCTTCCAGATATCGTGCTAATCGTTCATTCTGCACCGTATTGCTCATTCCATCACCACCTACCATATGTCAGTTGCTTTGCTTGCTTTTTTTCTTGCTTTTCTCTTTTTCTTTGGCACTTCCAGTCTCGTCTTTACCGATTTTCCTTCTTTAGCTGCAGAAAGTATTTCTGTCATCTGTTCCCAATCGGGATGACAACTGTACATGCATCCCAGGTTATATACCCTCAAATCTAGAGGTTCATTGCGTACACCAGCGGTCGTTTCCCATATTTCACGAATAACGCCATTCTTTTTTATCCGCCGTTTGTGTTCCGAGATAATCCCTTTAAAATACAGTTCGTCATATCCCCGACTTGCTAATCCTGTATCATCTTCGTCTAAAGGGAAATGCATATACTGTGGACCTGGCTGACTGATTGCCAACCGGTTCATGACTTGTTGCTTACCATCGTCTACCCCCAGAATAACAAGCGGAATCGAAGTGTTATGGGCCTTGCCAATTTTGTAGTTAAGCGGTATGCCAGGGCTGTTCGCGTACCCTTTAATGGCAAACCGCTGCTTCGCAAAGTTTCGCTCGCAGTATCGATATACACTGCCTGTATAGTGTCCGCCGGAATCAATAAATGTCCGCAAAATCTTTAACCCGGTTCCATCAGCAAACGTATAGGTATGGTTTAAGATAGAATCTAATTCATTCCACGTTGATTCCTGGTCCGGCTTGCCTAAAATGATGCCTTTCTTTATCCCCCAGGCTTCTTCACCGCTTCCCCAGCCGCACACTTCATACTCCAGCCGGTTGTCCTGTGTATCGACAGCTGCAGTCAGCATAAGCACGCCGTCTGGCAGTTCTGCACCATAGGCTTCTCTTCTCCGCATAAAAATTTCATGATCTTCAAATGCCCCTGGGACTCGATAACTTTCCCCAAATCGGGTATTGACGACAACTTTTTCTCTAGCCGGATCTCCTTTGGCTTCCAGCCATTCGCGCATGATATCGTTCCAACTCAGCCACGGAGACGTAAATGCATTGACAAAAAAACTGCGAATGCCATTTTGCACCGCAGTTTTATTCTTCGCTATATATTTTTGTTTGGCGTTTTTCATCTGTCGTTCGGTAAACTCAAACCCACATTCCGGACATCTCCATTTTACCGATTTTACTACAACATGCTTCGCCCCGTCAGCACACTGATACTCATCCGCATCAGTGACGATATCAATATACCGTATCAGATGCCATTCTCCACAATTCGGACAGGCATGCTGCCATTCTTCCTGGGTGCCAGCATTGTACTCTAAATCAATGCGACTGCTCCCTTCATTGGTCGGGGTGGAAAAAAGCCCCATAACGCGATTCCAGTATGTTGTCATACGCTTAGCCGCTAAATCGACCGGATCACCTTCTGTTCCGGCGCTATCCGGAAACCTGTCTACTTCGTCCGCAAGTAAGATGCGGATGGGGCGGCTTGCCAGGCCGGCCGGACTATTAGCCCCACACATGATAAGCCTCCCGCCCGGAAATATCTTGCTGAGGATTGTATTATTTCCATCGCGGGTTTTTGCGGTCTGGGTATCTTGTTTGCTTTTGACATTGTAGAAAATCTGACTAAGCACCGGCGTATCACGTATCATGGGAGCAATACGTGATTTACTGTAGTCCTGAGCCATATCAATCGTCGGCTGTATCATCATGATAGTGGCCGGATCCAGATGGGCAAATCTTCCGATAACATTATTCATGATATCGCTTTTCCCGATTTGTGCCGCCGATTTAACAACAATCCGATGAATACCAGGCTCAGTGAATGCGTTCATGATTTCTCTCTGGTATTCTGCCCGTTCTGTTCTCCATTTCCCAGGCTCTGCTGAGACACCTTGTGATAAATAACGATATGTATCAGCCCATTCACTGACAGACGTCTTTGGCAGCGGTTTTAATCCATGGATAGATGCGTATTTCCATAGCTCATTAGCTGTTTTCAGTCTATGTTTCATCATCATCCACCACCTCTTCATCAATAAACAGATCCGGACTGTATTCGCTCAATTCAGACAGCTTTTCTTCTATCTCGTGTGTCAGAATAGTATAAATCCGCTCTTTTTTCTTCCCTTCCAGCTGAGGAGCCAGTTTTGTTGGTAACCCTAGAAGCTGTGTTCTCAAGTTTGACAGCATTTCTGTCATGACCAATTCAACTGTTTTTGCGCTGTAAGCGTTTCCTTCCATCATGGCCAACTTGAGTTCTGCAATCTCACGTTTGATTTTTTCGTGTTTTGCTTTCTCTTCCATATAATCCAGTTCATCGCCGTCTGTTCCGCCTGTCTGCGTCCGATAATAGTTTTGCAGACTGGCAATTACCAGCACAGCACCATGGTCATCCCGTTCTACTATTCCTTCCTGGATCAGCTGGTGTATCCGTGGCTGTGTCAATCCCAGGGCTCTGGCCAATTCTGTTTGTGTAGTTGTCAGCTTTTTCAAGTCCTTCGAGATTTTCACACCCATCCTCCATTCTTATATTTTTTATAAAAATTTTTGTTTGCTGAATAAATAAGGCTAATTAATACACATTTTATTATACCCATATTGCATACTAGCCATTAAGATTTTTATAAATAAGCCTGAAAAAAGTCAAAAATCTAAGCGTTTTTTGGGCACCGCGGTCGCGCAAGGCTTTATTGTTAACCAGAAGGACCCGCGAAATTTTCGTTTTCTCATGCGTTTTAGTCATTTAAAGACTCTCTTCCTTGACCCTTGTCGCACCGGTCCATGGTTTAGATCGTTTCTATGTTCTGCCTCTCTCACCTTATGCAGGAAGGACAGACAGCGCTCCCCCTTGAGCCTGATATTGTCTGCGATGCAGCGTCCGTGATTGTTGTGAGCACATCGGTAGTTGTTGCAATCGACAATCATTCCGCTCCCCCCCAGTCCCAGCACAGGTATAAAAAAAGAAGGAAGCCTGCGATGGCTTCCTTCATCATCCTTTATTTACACCATACATTATATCACATTGAAAGCGGGGATAAACGGGGATAAACGGGGATATTTGTAATTTTATTTTCTTGATTTGTAAAAATCCGAATGAACCAGAATTTTGTAGAAACTTTCCAGAGCAATTTCATGCAGCTCTTTCCGGGTATATGCCTCAGAGTATTTCATGAATCTCGCTATTTCTCCCCAGCTCCTCTGATTCACATACCGTTCAATCAATAATGTTCGCAATCGTACTTCGATAATATCGTCAATCATCTCCATAAGTACATTCCGCTTCTGAATCAGTGCCTGTATTTTAAGCTGTTGCTCATCCCGCAATTTCAAATAGTGGTTGATATTCTCTGCATTCCATCCGTACTTTTTCGTACCATGGGCCGGGACCAGGAAAATCTGCGATGTCAGATGTCCGTTCCCCATTCCCACCACCACCGTTTTCCATTCCTTTTCAATCGCATACTTGCGTGCTTTAATCTCACCTCCAATAGTCCCTAACTGCTCTAAATACGTCTTAGCTATCAATTGCTCATTAGTCATATATTTTCATCTCTCTTCCTTGCCTTCCCTGTTATCATATTGATTCCCCACTTTGAGCCGACTTTTATTTTCCCATTCTGCTTTTCGTATTCTGTCAGGATATCATAGCCAATTCCACATTCCCTTTTCATGATGGCCATAAAATCGTAGATGGTGATTCTCAATGCTTCATCGCGTAATGCATAGGCATATCCATATAGGCGCCTGGATAATCTCTGCAACTGGTCCGCATCAAACCGGAAATGCTGAATGAGGATATGATAGGTAATCACAACGGCTCCTAAAATTACGTTATGAATCCGGTCTTTGTATTCCCTGCCGTTAATCTTATTCCTCCGCATCAACCCAGATGATGCCAAGGGCAGGACTTTCACGGCATACCTCCGGTCCATTTCTTTATTGTCGTATCCATATTTCGCTATGCACTGTATCCATTCCCGTAAATTCATTTCCTTTTCCGGCAGTTCATTCCAGTATTTTACGATTCGCTCCATACGTTTTTGGCCAAAGCCAAATTCATCGTGAAGAGCCATGAAAAGAAGCGTTTCTGAGAACTGGGCTCCTGCATCTTCATAGATCCACAAATGTTGTTCATGTTCATACGCTTTTATGCTGGCAGCGATCATAGTCATTTCCCCTTTCCTTCCGATTTCCTATCACGCGGAATCATGGGAATCGGTGCCCAGTACTGCACTTCATTCAACCTGACAGGCCTGGAACATTCGTCGATGATCCAATAATCTTGGCGGAATTGCCCGACAGCTACCACCGGTTTCACGGCCTGTACATGCATAGCTACCAGCACTCTGTCTTCCGGATCCGGCATACAATCTCTGACATCTACCCATCTCATTCCTTCATCACTCCTCTCTGGCTGTCAATCACTTCTGCATCCTGTATTGGCTTGTCATCAAACAGCTGCATCTGTGCCCGCTTTCCTTTAGCATATAGAGACGCTTCAACCGTCAGCTTATCGACAGCTGCCGTCAGTTCCATGTTCTATTGAGGTGCCAACCAGTCCGTAACAATATTGCAGAATCCCATATAATCCCACAACATTGTTCCCGTCAGTTTGTATGCTTTAATGACAGTCTTCCCCTGCCGGTCCTCACCATATTTGATATTGCATTTGTGAAAATCAAATTCCAGCCATGTTTCTTCATCGTTATAGGCAGGATTTACCCGTTGAAAGGCTATATTGATGGCACTCCATATATCCAGCATTTCCGGCCTTGGTAATTCTACACTTGTCAACGTGTATTTATCTACAATCCCATCCCGGTCCTTCAAATAGGATATGTTGATTTTTGTCCCATTTTTGCCTACCTGCTTGCTAATATCGGTAATCAGCATGGTACTCCCCTCCTATCGGTTCCATAGCATCAGCGTCCATCTCTTCAGTTCCTTAAAGAATTCATCCGCATCAGCTGGCTCGAATAACAGCACTTCCACTCTGGGGTTCATCGCATCGATATAAAATTCATCAATGAATCCCATGATTTGTGTCCATCCGTCATTTTTCAGCACATTCATTTCCTGCAGGCTGTCCAGTATGAACTTTTTGGCCATGGCAATGTTGTCTTTATCCCGGCGCCGGTTTGGCTCATACCACCGGAAGACAGGCATACACTTTGCCAGCATCTTTCCTCTGATTGGCAAAGCGCCCAGTCTGCAAACATAGTGGGCATCCCGGCTCACTCTGCTTCCTTTATAGACATTCGAACGATTGGCTTTAACATATTCGTTCAGCCCGGGAAGAGTGGCCGGAATTGTGATTTTTAGCATAGGTTATATCCCTCCTCATTTTTACGGTAATATGCCATCCCGCATCAGTAGTAAATATGGCGCTGGCTTCCGTCAACAGGTATCCCGGATATAATTTTTGCCATACGTCTGGGCAGTCTGTCTGGCTTGTCAGGCTAATCAGCTTTTTCCGGCTGTACCGGTAATCATTTTTCCGTACAACTGGCTTTTTCAAATTTTTGCTGGGATGCCATTTCTTTTTCCCCGTCAGCCCTTTTGTCAGATATCTGGCTAATGCCTCCAATCCATATTCATCAGGCTGCAGCTTATCCACATTCACCATTCCCAGTTTTCGGCCCTTATGCTCTCCCTTTTTCCGTGGAGCTCTCCATAAATCAGCCACTATATCCCGGTCAAGCATCCCGTCCATGATAATGTGATGGTGTATTCTTGTAGGCCGTCCATCCTCTTTCGTCCGGTATTCCGTGACAATGATATATCGTGGTGATGGCAGTCCCTCTTTTTTTCTCCTGGCCTTAATCCGTCTCATGTAGTTTGTCACATTTTTCTCTGCTTCTTCTACAGTCGATGGCATGCACGCCCTGGCATAGGTGGCATGGATGCAGAAATCATTTTCTCCAAAATTCGTATTCACGAGCTGGGTGAAATATCTGCGTGCATTTTTATTGTTCTGGGCAATCTGTTTCATAGTCGATGCATTTTTCCGTTTATCCGGCTTACCTTTTAGATGCATGTTGGCCATCTCAAACAGATCCATCTCTATGTAGTTTTCTCCACATATGGTTTTCTTTTCCCTCACAAAACTCATACTTGGTTGTCCCTCCTATGATTATTTTGCAACGTCGATATCTTAATCCCCATTACAAGCCCGCAAAGAGGCCGACGCCCCTAAAAAATTTCACTTTCCCATATAATATGTATATATAACTGAGACTGCCTACTGCAGTATCTGGATTTACTCATCACTTTCAATTCGTAATCCCAGATACTGCAATTGGTCATTGGATAAATCTTTAAAATAATGTTCTTCTCCGTTCTTCAAAACGAACCGGTAATATACATGATTATTTTCCTTTAAGAAGGCATGTTCCTTGATTCCTACCTCACGAATCCGATTCAATACCCATGTTTCGAATTCTTTCCTGTTCATTTATAAAAACTCTCCCAACTTTTCCAGCATTTTTTGTGCCGCACTCATATATCTCGTACGTTTTTCATTGTCTGTAATATTTTCGATGTCTGACAGCATCGCATTGAATGCGTTCTGTATGATTTTCATGTGTGCTGTAAATTTCATCCGGTCTTCATCTGTACTGACCGCTTCCAGTACAGATATTTTCTTCTTTAACTTTTCAATTTCTTCCTGGCCTGCATTGGATATCTCTGGTCTGGCTTCTAATTCCAGTACACGTTTCTGCAGTACATCCCGTTCACGTTCTGCGGCTGTCAGTCGTTCGTCATACAAATCAGATTGTTCCGCATGCCGGGCTTTATTCTCCGCCTGCAATGCCCGGTTTTCCGCCTGCCTTAATTTTTCTTTCGCTTCCCATGCACGTTTTTCTGCATCCATTGCCCGGTCTTCCGCTTCCTTTCGGGCTTTGATTGCTTCCTGCAGTTCCCGTGTAGACATGCTGGCCACATCATTTTCCTTGACGAATTCTTCCCGTTCTGCATCTGTCGGCAGTGACAAAAGCGCCAGCGCCTGCGTATATGACAATTCTTCAAATACATTGGGCGCACCGGATGCAAATAAACTGTCCATTTCCGTCATCCCGAATTTATCGCCGTATTGGTCATATACCCGCATCAGGTTCTGGGCTGTACGTTCGGAATAATTCACATTATCTTGCAGCCATTTCCCCCAGGCACCATGGTCAATCATGTCCTTGGCTTCAGTCAATCGCTTTCCGATTTCAATAGACGACGCCAGCATGATTTTCTGTGTCTGCCTTTTTATCGTATTGATTTCTGTGGCAATCGTATCCGCTGTCCGGACACCGATGGCCGTACTTTCTACATTGATGATATCTGTCATCCTCTATGCACCTCTTTTTATACGTTTCGGTTGTAAAATCTCTTTTTCATATTGTTTGACAAAAGCATATACAGCCGTCCCAGCCTGGGCTGGTTTATTGTTTTTTGTCCGGCACTGCATGATTTGATTGTCGCGTACTTCCATCGTATAAAATACGTCATCCGGCGCTGCTTTTTGCCGTACAGCCAGGATTGTGGTATCGCCTTTGGCATGTGAATCGGTATACGTTGCTACACAGTTATGGTTGACAGCACCTTCCCGTATGAATTCTTCAACAGTCTGCAACGGCCGGATGAAAAACAGATCCGAATGGAAGCAGTACGACTGAAGCTTCTTATTCCGTTCTTCCAGCATCGCGACCTGCTGTTCTGCATACTGCCGGTGCCGTCTTTCGATATCGGCCCTCATTTTTAGCCGGACCGCTTCTGATGAATGCCGATGCGCTTCGTATAAATCTCGTGGCCGGAGATACTGCCGGTCTGTCAGATCATATCCCAGTTCTTTGATTTCCTTGAAATAGTCTAAATAATCACAGATGCAGGCTCTAAGAGATAGTCCCATCTGCCCATGTTCGCGCATCATCTTATCGAGCTGCTTTTCACAATACATGATGATCTGATGAGCCGATGGCAGATTCTTGTCATTCAGTAAGCCATTGTCCCTCATGCTTGAATAAGCACCTTGCATCATACTGGCTTCTTCCAATGTACATCGCTTCCCGGTCTGTTGCATAACCGTTAGCATATTCAATGCGTTTACTGACATAGGACTATGTTCTTCCTGTAGTTCATAGAGATGTTTCTTTTCCCTCTTTGTCAGTACAAACCGTATCATCTGTTTAGGAGATTTATACTGTTGCCACTTGATAGCTGGATAGGTGCTTTGTCCATGTATCTTACGCAGGACGCACCCAATCAGCCCGCCTTTAACCATATATTCGATTTGCGGGAACCGGGAATATAGATCCAGATATGCCACTGCTGTGTATGCATACTCTGCGCCCTCAGACCATCCTTCATAATAACTCCGGAAATATTTCGCCGCACAATATCGCCAGGCTGATGTCTGGCATATATCATCCAGGCTATCCCAATCTACATAATCTACTAATCCACGGTCTGACCATTTATATACATCGCCCGGGCCTATGCGTTCTACCCGGGTCCACGATGTGCCAATGCCATCGTCTCCAGCGGAATACCAAAACGGCGTTTTAAACTTGCCGCCGGCATAGTCCACGTCCCGGCAATAATAGATTGTTCCTTTGCCGATTTCCATCCGCATCATCCCGACAACATACGTAATTGGCCGGATATCCCGGTACCCCTGATCCATAGGCAGATACGCTACTACATTTTTTGCCAGGATAACGTCTTTATTCTTCCGGCTCCGGGAAAAGAAGGTCACATAGGTTCCTAATACTTTATTCATCATGCCCTTGCCAGCGTATATCAGCTGATGCTCTTTATGGCAATACGGGCAGCTATATCGTTTGAATGGATATTGGGTATCCATTTTTTCTATCGTCCAGTTATCTGGAATCCGGAAGGAACGATGACAGAACGTACAATATCCAAATCTCGTCTTATTGGTTACAGCATGGCCATTGGTATTTCTCAGTTCCGGATGTTGATTTAGATATTCTTCTTTGGCCACAGCTCCACGGGTGACACAGATATACTGACTGTCCATCGTATGAGTGAGGATCCAATGTAATTCTTTCTTTGAACATTGAAATGAGTAAAATTCGTTTTCCAGTTCTGAAGGCGTGATTTCATATGCTTTCATTTCATCCACCTCCTACAACAGGTCATCAATATCAAGTGTTACCCGTTTCGGTTCATGATGTGTTTCCGGATGTACGGTCTGGCCAGGCATGCACCGTTCGACATCCTGTGCCGATAATAATGGCTGCACGATTCTACCACCAAAATGGAAATAGTCATACAGGTCTTCCATCATGGCCACCCCGACATTATTTTTCTGGTTTTTCCTGGCCCGTTCCCGCATGAAATCCATGCATCCCTTCAATGTAAGGTCATCTGTTATTTTTCCAGCTTCTTCCGGATGCTCCTTCATGTAATAGATAGCCGTCTGCCCTATCATCCGGATACAGGCATCCGTGCTGTTATCATATTCATTTTGCCAACGTTCTATGATTTGATTCATATCCATGTAAATCAGCCCTTTTCGTATCAAAATAATTTTTGTATTACCCAAATCGTCAATGAAATAAGTCCATACCAGAAGGCAAATGTCAGTACTCCCATACACGCCAGCCGTAATCCGATATGTTTGATTCCGTTATTGCTTTTCTTGCCAGAGCAAATCTTTTGCATGATCAATCAGCTTCCTTACATACAATAGGTTAATCGGGTGCCGGTTCCTGTTGTTCCTATTTTTTCCAGATTCCATGTGCTCCAACCGCTGTTCTAATTCTGCAACGCTTGTGACCTGTTCAATTCCCATGGCCTTACTTTGCAGATATTCTGTCGTGCAGCCTAAACTATTCATCCAATCACCAGAAAAATAAATAATATCGCATCGGCATAGCAGTTCTAATGTGTACATCAGCCCGATAGGATAAGGAGTCGTTTCATAATCATTGCGTACAGCGTGGATGGGTGAAAATACAGCAATCTGTGGAAATTTTGACTGCAGTTCCATTGCAATCCTGTCCGCATCCATGGCGTTCGATTCTTTGCCCCCATATGGATGAGATAAATATAAAGCAAGCATCAAATATCCTCCTATATCAACGAACGAAGTCCCCGGCATAATCTGATGGCCAATTTCATTCCTACTTTTGCCAGGATGAACACCAATAATAACTGCATCCCCAGGAAAATTCCAATAGATTGCCGGATAGTGTTCATGACCTCTCTCATAACGCTCCTCCTGCTGCCGGCACATCATCCGCAACCAGTTTCGTATTTGCCGCTTCTCGTTGTTCTTCTTCACGCCTCTTTTTCTGCCATTCCCGGAATTTCCTCATATTTTCCGGGTTGCGATAAAATTCCACTATTTTTTCTGCCAGTGTTGTCGTATACATTCCAATTCCTCCTTTGATTTCTACATCTATATCTATCTTGCAATGCAAATTCATATCGTGTTATAATGAATCAACAATTTTATAGGCCTGCCGGTAAAATAGCTCCTGGCAGGACATTGGCTCTGTGTTCCAGCACAGAGCCTTTTCTATTTCTACGACATAATGATGACGGCCATACCAAATGATCCGAGAAACGCGGCTGCTCCCAGCCCTGCCTTGATGATTTCTCCCGCCGTTAACGGGTCGCCATAATCTTCGGTGTATGTTTCTCTGATGCGGTCATCCAGCATTTGCTGCCGGCGCATCTGGATCTGATACAGTTCGTAGTTGCTGTTTACCCAGGCCGGTATATCTGTTGTCATAAGAAGTCCCCCTTTTTGACGATGATTCCATTTTGAAGTTGTACCGTTTTTCCATCCCAGTGATGAGATGTGTAATAGTGCATCATGGCTTTTGGCCATCTGACAGTATATACACCGTTCGCATTTCGCTTCCGGCGTGTAATAATCCGCTTGGGATTCCCAAATTCTTTAATAAAGTCTGACAACGTATACATTTCATCGCTCCTTCTATACCTCGATGCATTCTGCATCCGTGACCTTAAAAAAATTCGGCTTATATTCCGGATGTGCGTTCAGCCAGTCGATAAAGCATGTTTTAATAGCTTCATCCAAGGCGTCCTCTTTACTATCAAAGAAGATGCCGTTATAGTTTTCTTCATCGCCTAATGCGTATGTCCATTTATTCGTCTTTTTCATTACCGCACTCCCTTTCAAAGTAAAAAGCAACTTCATTTTCTTTTTCTTCTATTCCCGTTCTTTGGCTTTTTGTTCCCGTTGTCTGGCCTGCGCAACTTCCCAGTGTCTGGCAAGTTCTTCATCGGTCATTTTGTCACCTCCATTCCGCATCATCTCATGTGCTATAATATCAATTAAGGTGGTGATATTATGTCTTCAAAACAATATGACGTGGCCCAAATTTGTACATCAGGACATGTTATAAATTTAAGCTGCAACAGACAACCAGCTGACTGCACCAAATTTTGTTCACTATGCGGCTCTCCTACTATAAAAGAGTGCCCATCTTGTAAAGCTCCAATCCGAGGAGATGCCTATGTCTCTAGTGTTATTGCTGTCACTAGTTTGGACGGTGTCGAAAGATCAATAAAAGTAATTAAAGATTACGTTGTTCCAGCGTTTTGTCCTGATTGTGGCAACCCTTATCCATGGACAAATAGTTTTTTAATTAGTGCTGAAAAAATTGTTGATATGGCAGATGACCTATCTCCCGAACAAAAACAGCAGCTAAAAGAAACATTTCCTAACTTGCTGATTGATAAGCCAGAATCTAAATATTCGGCTTTAGTTGCAAGTAAATTAATTCATGAAATCAAATCTATGGGAAAAAACATTTTGATTGAAATGTTGAAAGAAAATATTCCGATGAAACTATTTGAACTTATGCAACTCGACTGATTGCTTTTTCTTGACCAATTCAACGAATAAAGTATTGCCTGGGCATTTACTATGTCCGCAATCATACCGCTTATGAAGAATGACGCATTTACAATATTTATGTAGCTTTGCACCACATTTAATACAAAAATTACTATCCGGAACCTTACAATGACATTGAAGACAATCAACATATTTTTTACCAGCCAGAGCTGTGTTCCCACACGGCTCTTTTTCCTTATCTGGCTTCATATTTATCTCCTTTTTGTATCTCGTTCACTCCTGTTGCTTCATGCTATAATTAAAACAAGGGAGATGATGAAAATCATGAAACGTGATTTAGATCTGCTTAGGAAGATGTTGCTTCGTATCGAAGAGTTAGACTCAACTAAAAGCAAAATCACTATTAACAGCTTTTCCGATTTATGTGACTATCCACCACTTATTTCACTTCACATTGAACTATTAATTGACGATGGCTTCATTGAAACGTCAGAACCTATTTATTGTGGCCCTATCAGTGATTATTGGATTTACAGACTCACATCATCTGGATACGATTATTTAGATGCCATTCGAAATCCATCCATTTGGCAAAGTACATTGAATAAAATCGAATCGGTTGGTGGTAGTGTTACCCTGGACATTGTTAAATCTATTGCTGTATCTATCATCAAAAGCCATCTAGGTATTTGATTTCTTGCTGAATAACACCATCTATTTCATTAAAAACATTCTCGTATCTAGTTACTGTTTCTCGTGGTTCCCCTAAAAGAAACGGGTGTAACTTTTCCAGCATTTCAAATTTTTTATTTAACAGAAGCTGTAATCTTTTTTCTGCTGCATATCTTTTAGTTTGATTTTGAGCCATTTCCTTACATGGCTCTTTTTCTTTCTTCCTCATCGTAATGATGCCTCCTTAGGAATCTAATCACTTTTTCCAAAACAAATCTTTTATGGCGACAGTTTTATAAGCAGTCATTTCTTCCCGTGTTGGCTGTTTATACCCTTTTTCGATGTTGTACAATATGTACGCCCTTATTGATACGTATACGGCGAACCACTGAGCTCCAAAAAATATAACCAGAATAGCTAATATACCAATCAAAATAATTCCTTCCATGTTTTCATCCCCCACTTCGAGCTCCTAAATAGAGTTTAACTCTAGTTTTGAGGCATAAAATTTATAAAATCTACAGGAAGATTATATACCTTGGAAATTTTATCTTGAAATATAGCGTTTACAAGCCCCGGATTTTTTTCCCATTTTATCAACGTATCTTTGCCGATTCCAATTAATTTCGCGGCGCACGGCTGTGTATATCCAGCATTAACCCTTGCCGCTTTCAATGAAATTCTAATTTTCTTTTCCATATTAACGCCTCCTTTCTTACTCACATTCTACTAGAGTTTATATCTAGTGTCAAGAGTTTAACTCTTGTTATTGCGTTTTTTTATTGACTTAATTAGACTTTTAGTCTATCATGATTATATACAAAAACGAAAGGAGGGTGTTTAATTTGAAGATAGACCCTCAAAAATCTATAGCTATGAGAGATTTATTTAGCAAAAGATTGAGTGAATTAATGCAAAAGCAAGATATAAATCAAGTGGAATTATCAAAAATAGTTGGGGTCAGCGAATCTGCAGTAGGCAAATGGTTGTTAAAAAAAATGCTCCCAAGGATGGGAATGATTCAAAAATTAGCAGATTATTTTGGCGTCCCTACTAGTTTCTTCCTAGAAGAGCACCCTTCTTGTATGAATTCCCTCGGGTTTAATCAGTTTTCATTATCTGATTCCGAAATAAGCCTTATAAAAAAAATCAGATCTTTAAGTCCAGAAGGCCAATCTTCTGTTTATGATTTTATAAATTTTAAATTGATTTCAGAAAACGCAAAAAAAAAGCCCGAAAAAGATAACTTGATGGTAGCCGAATCCCAGTTACCTTATGACGGTAAAAAAACAGATGTATGAAAAATCAACTCAATATAACAGCACGAAAGGACTTGATATCATGTACATTGCAGATCCGGATAATCATAATAAATTATACCGACAAGATATTGAAGAAGGTTATTACGAAGGATTATCGGATTACTTTTTTGAGCGTTATGAATCTAAAATAAGTAAATGGGAAGACAAAGCTGATAATATGACAAATAAGGTTTATAATCCAGGCACTCACCCTGATAAAGCCTTACAAATTTTCGATAAGGCTTTACAGTATTTATCTGATGAAGCTCTTCCTTTTTTCAAGGAAAAAGAAGAATATTATGGTCCGGAAATTATGGATGATTATAATTCGATGGTTGATTCAATAAAAGAAGATAAAGAAAATTTCAAAGAAAATGAGTATGATGAAATGCTTATTGAGTATAACAATTATATTGCAGAGAAAAATAAGCTTAAGCAAATAAAAAAAGAAGTAAAAGCGAAAATAAAAAAGGAAAATATCATGAAACGCTCCGATTTAATGAAGTGCTTTGATAAAGAGGATGCAGCGCTTGTCCGTCGTTCTTTAAAGGAATTTGCTGATAAAGACATTATTGAAATTTATAAAGACGGATCCCGATATATGATAAAGTTTTTATAAGAAAGGTGGTTGTACTATGTTTGAAATCATTGATAGCGGTCGACACAAATCTGCACTGTCCGGCGATTTAACCCCATTGAGCGTAGATATTGAAAACAAATGTGGTAAATTTGTCGGCAGTGAAGGTTATATCTATGACACTTCTTTAGAACATTGCACATGTGCTGATTTTGCTATCCATGACGGAACCATGGCCTGTAAACATATGATTCGCCTGGCTATGGAGTTGGGTGAACTCCCCAATGATGGAATGATTACAGACCATGAAAAAGCCCGCATAAAGTATTATACGGGTATTCTAAAAGTCTTCGTCAAAACAGCTCCTATCATGGATACGGTCCACTTATTCCTTATATTGAATAATTTACTTAAATCTACAGGCATGACTTGCGCTGGAAATGAGCTGGCTTTTGCTGGTATCCCTGATCTTCTCAAATCCGGTCTATTTGAATTGACTAAAAATGGGAAAAAGATTAAGGTAACAAAAACCAGTAAGAAGGACATGAAATCATTACAAAAGTCCGTAGAAAGTCGAGTAGGTGCGTTTGTCCTAGAGCATATTGATAATGAATCATTATCAGTATCTTTACAATCTTTGTCTGATAAATATGATGCTGAATTCTAACCATCCAAATATTCGCAAGATACCACCGAAAATAAGTTATCTTGCGAAATTCGGGTAACTATCAACAGATAAGCAAAAGAAAGGATGAATGCTTATGATGAAGAAAATATCTCTGGCACTTGCCATGATCTGCATGGTTTCCTCATTCAGTACAGCCTTTGCTGCTGAATACCTGGGCAATCCGCGGTCAATGAAATTCCATTACACCAACTGCCGCACTATCAAACATCCGGAAAACTTCGTAACCATTGAATCACGAGATGAAGCCATCGCAGAAGGCTATGTCCCCTGTGGCGTATGTAACCCATAAAATCTGATTGGTTTAGTCTTTAGAAGGTGAAGATAATGCCCATAAATATACAAAAAATCAAGGATGCAATTGCATCTGACAAAATAAAGTGGACAGAGCATGCCGCCAAGCGATTAATTAACCGGCGCATATCGCCTGATGAAGTATTGCAGGCGCTGTCCAATGGAACAATTATCGAAGATTACCCTTCAGATTATCCATTTCCCAGCTGTCTTGTTTTAGGATGTACACTGCAAAACAGAACGCTGCACATCGTCTGCAGTATTGTAAATGGCGATATACTAACTATCATTACCGCCTATCAACCAGATCTCAATAAATGGGATGAAACATTTACGAAACGGAGGGAAGTATAATGACAAACTGCACATTTTGCAAAGGTGATTTACAAGATTCTTTGACCACGTTTACGATTGACCTTGGTTCCTGTATTGTAATTATCCGCAATGTTCCCTCACAGGTGTGCACCCAATGCGGAGAACCTTATTACTCGACAGAAGTCATGCAGCAGCTCTATAAAATTGCCGATTCAGTCCGCAATTCCATGACGGAAATCGCTATCGTCAACTATCACCCGGCTGCCTGAATTATGTAATTCGTAAATAAAAAAGCTCTTATCCTGTCCTGCAAGATAAGAGCTGCTAAATAATTATTTTAATAGATTTGACTCGCCATATTTACTTATATTCATATTCTGTGATGACAATCCCGGAATTGAGATTAATACAGGTCCGCTTGGTATGCCTATTATAATCCTTTGTCCATTCAGGCTCTGGCTCCAACATAATTTCCCTGGTGCTTACAATGACATTGGTAACATATCCATTTTTCTCTGTTCCATCAGGAAAAGAAACTTCCAGGAAATGCGCCTGATTGTCATTCAACATGGTTTCCAGCATATCCGCATCCATCATAATACTGTTTTTCCCGGCTATTTTATTGATCCCATTGGCAAACATCTTGGCCAAACGGGCCCCAATAATATGCCAAAACACGGCGATAATCAGAGCAAATCCCATGGGGACCAGGATATCTACTAATTGGATAGGCTCATTCATAAGAAGCTTGCTGATTGGCCCATGAAACCAAAAAACAAGCTCCGCGCACAATAATGAACTAGCTGCATACAGAAAATATATCATAATATTGCCTTGAACAGCTCCCGATGTCGTATCGCCGTTTAATAACTTCTGCACGGCAATACCGACAAACCCTGGAGCCAATGAAGCAATCATAATAATAAAGTTCTCCATATCCTGACACCACCATTCAACAAAAGGAGATGATACCCATGAACCAAAGCACAGACAAACCTGAACAGCGTCAAGATGGTTTTACATGTCCCAAGCCACAGCCACCAAAGACGCCGCCAGCTCCACCTAAACCCCAACAAAAATAATGTATATACAAGAAATCCCGCATCATGCACCACCATGCTGCGGGATGGCCGGCAGTTACCGGCTGTGTAAACCTGTAAAGGGCTGATTTACAATATTATTATATCACAATCAGTCCTGTTTTATAAGAAAGGAATGATGATATAATGACCAAAAATGCAGTAATTTATGCCCGCTTCAGCAGTGACAAACAAAGAGAAGAATCAATTGACGGCCAGATTCGCGAATGCCGGACCTTCGCCGAAGCCAATGAAATCACGATTATCAATACGTACATTGACCGGGCCATGTCTGCCCGCACGGATCAGCGTCCGTCATTCCTGCAAATGGTCAAAGACAGTGCCAAACATCTATTTGACTATGTAATCGTTTATCAGCTCGATAGATTTTCCCGCAGTCGCTACGATTCGGCCATATATAAACACCGCCTCAAGAAAAATGGAGTCAAAGTATTGTCGGCCAAGGAAAATATCAAAGACGATCCCAGCGGAATCCTTCTGGAATCCGTTATTGAAGGCATGGCCGAATATTACAGTGCCGAATTATCCCAAAAAGTCAAACGGGGAATGACGGAAAATCTCTTGGAAGACAAGTGGATTGGTGGCATTGTCCCCTTTGGCTATGAACTCACATCGGAAAATAAACTGGCCATCAGTCCCACAACAGGCCATCTGGTTTCCGAAATCTATGATAAGTACTTATCCGGGGTGAAAACGACAGATATTTTGAGCAAATTAAATAGCCTTGGTATCAAAACCCAGAGAGGATGCAACTTCACGCGCAACAGCCTGAACCGCATCCTCAAGAATCAGATTTACACGGGGACATTCACCTGGGCCGGTACATCCTATCCAGATTATGCCCCAGCACTCATCACACAGGATCAATATACAGCTATGCATAATTTATTTGAATCTCGCAAACGAAAAAGCAATACCGCCCGCCGCGTCTCTCCCCAGTATGCCCTGACAGGGAAAATCTACTGTGGCACATGCGGACTTCCCATGACCGGATATTGTGGCAAGAGTCATACAGGCACCACATACTACTATTACCAATGCTCTTCCAAAAATAATAAATCGGAAAAAGCTGCGCGGTCCCAGATTGCCTGTGATGCCAAAAACATAAGCCGTGACAAGCTGGAAAAATTAGTCCTTGATACCACTATCAGCATACTCAAAAACAAAGACGCCGTAAAATGCATTGCAGACCAGTGTATGACCATCCAGAAAGCAGAACTGGAACACAAGCCGGCGGAACAACTGCGCCTGGAATCTCAAATCAAAGAAATTGAAAAACGACTGAAAAACAGCGTAAAAGCCGTTGAAAACGGCCTTATCTCCCAAACCATAACAAACAATATTGAGACCTATGAAAAACAGCTCACAGAGCTAAACGCTCAACTTGACGGGCTTAAATTAGAGACTCACATCATTCCCATTACAGAAGAAGCGGTCATCTATTATCTGAACCAACTGACAGAACGGGCAAATAAAAAAGACGGATATAGCCTCGATACCTTCGATGACTTCATCCGTCGTGTCGTAGTGACTGGAAAGCGTGTAGACATATATTATAACTACACTGCAGTTCCCAATATACTCGAAAACCCCGCAGTCAAAATGCTGCGGGGTTCGAGTGAAGATTATTTGGTGACCCGGTAGGGATTCGAACCCTAGACCTACTGATTCGTAGTCAGTCACTCTATCCAGCTGAGCTACCGAGTCATGTAGAGGGATATCGGTCTCCTGCAGATTCCTCTCCCTCTGTGTTTTGG
>Ga0256406_1001286_pt1 | contig 41286 bp, 34 predicted proteins | sample RumenRJG_03DNA_FD_185986 | JGI IMG/M metagenome (GOLD analysis project Ga0256406, IMG submission 185986) | Bovine rumen microbial communities from Lethbridge, Alberta, Canada - RJG_03 | ecosystem: Host-associated > Mammals > Digestive system > Stomach > Rumen | place: Canada: Alberta | collected... | reverse complement strand
TAAGTGCGAAGCCCACCGCGAGATGAGAGCTCCATAGAGGGTCGTCGCAGACGACGACGTTGATAGGCGGCAGGTGTAAAGACGGTGACGTCAAAGCCGAGCCGTACTAATTGCCCGAAAACTTTCGGCCTCTCCCCCAGCCCCTCCCCCGTAGGGAGGGGGGCAAGCCACTGAAAGGTTGGTGGGGAGAGAAATAAAAAGTAACTCATAATTTCAACTGTATAACAGTTTTGCTTGCCATGTATGTCACCCATACGGTTTCTTTCACTCTCCCCTACTGGGGAGAGGCGGAGAGAGGCTGAAAATACATCAGGTGGTTATTGCGGCGGGGTTCCACCTCTTCCCATTCCGAACAGAGAAGTTAAGCCCGCTTGCGCCGATGGTACTGCACTGCAATGCGGGAGAGTAGGTAGCCGCCTCCTTTGAATGAGAGCCTTGAGAACAGCAATGTTTTCAAGGCTCTTTTTATTTTGAGAAAAATGGATAGTAAGTCGATAGATATGCTTCATGGCCCTTTGGTGGGCAAGATTCTTAGATATGCTATACCGTTCGCCTTAAGCAGCATTCTTGAGCAACTGTTTATCACGATCGATGTGGCTGTTGTAGGCCGCTTCGCATCGAGTGAGGCTTTGGCTGCTGTTGGCGCTAATACTTTCCTGATCAATCTTTTTATCAATCTTTTTGTTGGCATCTCCTTGGGGGCGAATGTGGTTCTGGCCAACTTCATTGGTCAGAATGATCCACAGCGTATCCGTCGTGCCGTCAGTACCACGGCAGCCTTGGCTCTCATCAGTGGTTTCTTCCTGCTTATTGTTGGCTCTCTTGCAGCCAAACCGATGCTAACGTTGATGGGTACACCTTCTAACGTTATTGATGGTGCTACGCTTTTTCTCCGTATCTATTTCATGGGCTCTCCATTCTTTATGATTTATAATTTCGGAGCTTCAGTGCTTAGAAGTAAGGGAGATACTAAGCGGCCATTGAACATACTTATTGTTTCGGGTATAATCAATACTGTCTTGAACCTTATTTTCGTGATAGGGTTCCATATGAGTGTTGCTGGTGTAGCTACAGCAACAGATATTGCTTATTGTTATAGTGCTTTTACTGTAATCAGATATCTCCGTCACGACAATGGTCCTTTGCGTTTAAATCTTCATGCTATCCGTCTGTATAAACAGGAGGCTAAGCGTATTCTGTTCGTTGGTGTCCCCGCTGGTTTGCAAGGAATGGTGTTTTCTTTCAGCAACATCTTTGTACAATCGTCAATTAATACTTTTGGCTCGTCTGCTATAGCTGGCGCATCTATTTCTCAGAACTTTGATGCTTACTGTTATTTCCTGCTGTTCTCGTTCAGCAGTGCTTGTGTGACGTTTGTTGGTCAGAACTATGGAGCCGGACAATTTGCCCGTTGCAAGCGCGTATTCTGGATATGTCTGGCCGGCGCAACAATTTCCTGTTTTGTCGCCAATATGGCGTTCCTGTTGTTTGATGATCAAGTATTGTCGTTGTTCACGACCGACGCGAGCGTGGTCCACTATGCAAAGACACGAATGTATGCTGTGCTTCTCTATCAATGGATAGCGACGAGCTACGAGATTCCATCTGCCGTGATGCGTGGCTTTGGTCATTCGCTGGAGCCTGCGCTCCTTACAATCTTTGGTACGTGTGTGCTTAGGTTAGTATGGATCTTCGTGGTATGGCCGCAGTGGCCTAGCTTCCGCCACCTGATGCTCTGTTACCCTATCTCTTGGGTTCTGACAGGTATCTTCGTCAGTGCCTTGTTCAGTTATTATTGGAAGAAGTATCTTTCACCGAAGCCAGAACAAACTGTCGCAGCTTGATAACGTTACGCTGCGGATCGGTGTAATGAGTATTGTCCCATTTGGTGATGATGTCATTGGCCCTCTGCAGCTCCAGTTCTTCATGGTCTTCAAAATAGAAAATCAGACGTGCCGTAGGCAACAAAAGATTGTTGGGCTTAAGCTTTGGGAGAATTTTCTCAAGCTCATGCCGATAGCTGTAAGTCTCTTCTCCTAAGGCAAGGTGAGCAACATAGAAGGCGAACAGAAAATGTGCCTTGTCGTTAGGAAGAAACGTTTTACAGTTTTTGAGAGAGGCCATCAGTTGCTTGATCTCATTGATGATTAAGTCTCTTCCTCCCATCTTGTCGTTTTTCTTTCCCATGAGTAGCGCCATGGCTTTGCGGGCAAGGAGAAGAGTATCTTTCTCTACATTCTCCGACTTCTTGACCTTTATCTCAACGGGTTCAACAAATTGTGGCTTGATACTCACTGCCGCAATAGCTACATCGGGCAATGAGACGATGAGGTACTGTCCACGTTTGCCTGGAAGTTTCTGCACAACACCTGTGATGCCAGCAAAGGGACCATCCATGATCTTTATCTTGCTTCCTTTAGCAATATTCAGTTCCTCCGGTTTGAAATAGGTGAGATGAACGCCTTTGACGTCGTTGAGTTTGCGGAAGTTGTCCATGTCGGCATCGCGCACGACAACATACTGAAGAGTACCATCATGCATGATGTGACTTTTGAGGAACATATAGTCACGCAGGCGGCTCTTGTTACGGAAGTCGAGCAGTTGCTTTCTTCCACCTTTCACAAAGACCAGTCCCGAGATAGCAGGGAGCAGTTGGCGTGACTTCTTACCATTGTATTCGCGCAGGCAATAACGCATGGGGATATAGGTTGTGAACCCTTGTGCAGAGAGCTCATCCTGTACCTCCATCTCTTTGCGGTAGCTTACGGCGAAGACATACCAACGTTCAATTGTTGCTTCTTTCTGGGACTGTGTCATTGCTATGTGTTATTATTTGAGATAATCGTTCATCGCCTTTCCTACGCAGCTATTTGGCATTTGGATATGCAGCATAGCGCAGATCGTGGGGGCGATATCGGTGATATGAGCTGGAGCAGACGTTTCTCCGTGTGGCACGTGCCATCCATACATCACGAAGGGAATATGGGTATCGTACGGGTTCCATTCGGCATGTGTGGTACCGATATATTTCTCAGAGCCGTCGACGTCTTCCCATCCAGCCTTCGGCACGATGAAGATGTCACCACTGCGGCCTTTACGGTAGCCATTGACGATCATCTCACGAACAGGCTGCGGCACGGTCGTGGTGAGCACTTTCTCACAGTCGACAGCGTAAAGAATACTGTCATTGGTAAGGAGCTTCTCGCAGACGGCAGCCTTGACCTTTTCCATGCTCTTGCCTGCCTTTGCGGCGCCAATCTCATTGATAAATACCCATCCGTTGCTTTCTTTCTTGATGACGGGCGCAAAGCCGAGTTCTTGCTCGAGCGCTGCTTCCGTTGGCTTGAGCGTGTTCCAGAGTTCCAAACCTCCAGCCATCATGTGGCGCTGCTTGAGGAGGTTATGGTTGTGTGAGGCACCATGGTCAGCGGTGAGGAAGAGCAGCCACTGTCCTTTGCCCACTTTCTGGTCAAGCATATTCATGAACTGAGCGAGCTGACGGTCGAGTTCAATGTAAACATCGTGGTTCTGCTGTCCGCGAGTGCCATATGTATGACCGATAGCATCCGTTGAAGAGACACTGATGGCGAGGAGATCGGTGATAGAATCCTGACCAAGCTGCTCGCCATCGAGTGCAGCTTCTGCCATCTGGAAGGTCTTCGTCACGCCGGCTACTGACGTCTTGACATCCGTGCCAGGTTTCACAGCAATCTTCTTGTTGATAGCTTTCACCCAGTCGGGCAGTTGGTTCATGTAATATGTAGAAGTGATGAAATGTCCGGCAGAGGTGTCCCACCAGTAAGCGGCGTCAGCGCCGTGACCAGCCGGCAAGATAGCGGCGCGGTCTTTGAGGGCGATGCCGATGACCTTCGACTTGCAGTCGGATGCCATCTTCATGACGTCGCCGAGACCAGAAGCGAGCAGGTTGCGTGGTGACATCTTGCCTTCGTCACTGTTGGATCCTACAGCCTTCACCGTAGCATCATCACACGCGTACATCCATTTGTCATGAATGTAAAAATTGTTTGATACGATACCTGTTAGAGCTGGCACACTGCCCGTATAGACGCTGGAGTGTCCTACGGCGGTCACAGCAGGCACGTAGTTGATAAGTGTGTTCTCAAAACTGTAGCCTTTGTCGACGAGGCGGCGCAGACCATCGGTGCCATACTGGTTGTAGTAGTAATAGAGGTAGTCCCAGCGCATCTGGTCTACCATCAGTCCGACGACGAGCTTAGGTCGCTGGATCTGTGCCATTGCTCCGAGAGCAATGATGCTCAACACCAAGGTTGATAATGTCTTTTTCATTGTGAAGTGTGTAATGGTTAATGTGTAATTAATGTTTAAGTTATTTTGTTACCTGAACGATATCGATTGTCTTTGACGGCAGGCTCTCGGCATTGTTGCCTTTCCTGACTGCTGCGACAAAATAGGAACCTGTTTCTTTTACGTTTATTTTGTTGTCGTAAACAGCCTGAATGAAAGCAGCTTTTCCGTCAACGACCTTATAGACAGCATAGTAGCAGTCATTGACAGACTCCCATGAGAGTGTCATGCCGTCAGTATGGATGCCTTGCGGGGTTGCGGGCTTCTCTTCCGTGCCTTGTCCGAGATAGGGCGCAAGTGTGGGAGAAGTGAAGCGTGAGGCGATGATACGGTTTATACCCACGGGATTCTTCATGAGCCAGTAGGCACTGTAGAGTGCAGCTCCCGACACGCGGCCGTTGGCTCGGGCAGAGTCTATTTGTGCGCCTAAGTCATCGGCCGTGCGGTAAATAGAGCTCTTCGCGTTGGCATCGAAGCGGTAGAGAGCATAGCCGATGAGTAGTTTTGTCTTGGCCGTGGCGTTCTCGGAGAACCATTTGAGACGGGGTAGGAACCAGCGCTCCGTGCTCCAATAGAGTTGCGGGATGATGACGTCGCACCAACCACGTTTGGACCACAGTGCGATGTCTGCATACATCGTGTTATAATTGTTTTCGTAGTTGCCTTGTGGAGAGATGGAGAAAACAGCATTGGGACGCACGGCCTTGATGGTGTCGTGCATAGAGGAGATAAGTGAGTCGACCATGGCGCGGCGGAAATCAGAGATAGAAGCAAAGCCTTTCCCATACCGGCGGTATTCAGCTTCGTCCCGCATCTTCTCGCCTTTCACGAGTGCCGGGTAGAAATAGTCGTCGAGATGGATGCCGTCGACGTCGTATTTTCGCAGCAGGTCGGCCACGATGTTGCAGACGCGCTGTCGGGTCTCCGGCATGGCGGGGTTGTAGACGCGCACCATGCGGTAGTCTTTGACAAGGCTCTTTGGAATTTTCGGGTCGAGCTGTGAGAATCGTCCGTTGGGCCGCTGCTTCTGGTCCACGCGGTACGGGTTGATCCACGCATGAAACGACATACCGCGGCGGTGCGTCTCGTCGATGACCCAGCGGAGCACATCGTAGGACGGGGCCTTGCCACGATAGCCCGTGACATACTGGCTCCACGGTTCATATGGCGAGTCGTAGAACGCATCGGCTTTCGGCCGCACCTGGAAAAAGACGGTGTTGATATTGAGTTTCTGCAGCGTGTCGAGCATCTGCTCGTACCAGGCTTTCTGCGAAGCCTCAGTGAAGTGCTCACGCGGCCAGTCGATACCGCCAATCGTCGCTACCCACACGGCTCGCACTTCTTTCTGTGGCATGACGTAAGCCTCCTCAGTAGTGTCTTTCCGTGTTGTCTCTTTTTGCGGAATATTTTCCTTGACGCTCTTCTTTGTGGTGCCGCACGATGCTGCAAGCACGATGGTTGCACCGAGAAGGAAGTGTCGGATTATAGATGTATATTTCATTTGTGGATAATCAGTCTCTTTCAGCATGCAAAGGTAACACTTTATCCGCAAACGGCGTGTTGCAATGGTATGAAAAATATTGTGTGTAGATGCTCTAACATTCGTGTAGAATAAAATATCTTTCTATTCTTCCTACCCTCTCAATCTTTTTTATTAAATTTGCAGTCGGATGAAATAATATTCAGAACGATGAAGTATCCAATAGGCATACAAAATTTTGAGAGTTTACGTCTTGACGGCTATGTATATGTCGATAAGACGGCACTTGTATACAAGCTTGTCAACGAAGGCCGTTATTATTTCCTGAGCCGTCCGCGACGTTTCGGCAAGAGCCTTCTCCTTTCCACTTTCGAGGCATATCTCTCGGGCAAACGGGATATGTTCAAGGGCTTGGCTATCGAAAGCTTGGAAAAGGACTGGACATCATACCCCATTATGCATCTTGACCTGAATACGGACCGTTATAATGCTGTCAGCGTTCTCAATGACCGTCTCAATCTCTTTCTTTCTCATTGGGAGCGCGACTATGGGCGGGACCTCAATGAGGTGACACTCTCTCAGCGTTTCGAGGGCGTCATTCAGCGTATCTATGACAAGACCGGACGCCGTGTCGTCATTCTCGTTGACGAGTACGACAAGCCGTTGCTTCAGGCCATTGGCAATGATGCATTGCAGGACGAATATCGTGGGATTTTGAAGTCGTTCTATGGCGCATTGAAATCAAAAGACGCTTGCATCAAGTTCGCTTTCCTGACGGGCGTGACGAAGTTTGGGAAGGTCAGTGTGTTCTCCGACCTCAACAATCTCATTGACCTGTCGATGAACCGACAATATCAATCAATCTGCGGCATTACAGAGAAAGAGATCCATCAATATTTTGATTCGTCGGTGCAAGAACTAGCAGATAGCTACGGTCTTAGTTATGAAGAAACTTTGGCTCGTCTAAAAACCGATTATGATGGTTATCACTTTGTAAAAAATGGGATAGGCGTTTACAACCCTTTCAGTTTGCTCAATACATTTGCTAACAGTGAGTTCGGTCGTTATTGGTTCGAGACGGGTACGCCGTCTTACCTTGTAGAGGTGATGAAGCAGGACAACTATCCGTTGCCAGACCTCACGCAGGAGCAGGTGACGGGCGACTTCCTCAACAGCATCGATTCGATGTCGAAGAATCCGTTGCCGCTGATCTATCAGAGCGGATATCTCACGATCAAAGATTATGATCCAGAATTTGGCTTTTATACACTTGGCTTCCCGAATAAAGAAGTTGAGGAGGGCTTCACTGACTATTTGTTACCTTTCTATACGAATATCAAGCAGGGTAAATCGGCTTTCTTTATTGGGAACTTTGTGCGTGACTTACGTTTGGGCCATGTAGACGACTTTATGCGTCGCATGCAGACGATGCTGTCGGACACCGATTATAAGGTAGTGGGCGACAGTGAGCTCTATTTCCAGAATGCGTTCTATCTTATCAGCCGTATGCTTGGATTCTATACCGAAGTGGAACGTGAGACAAGCAATGGGCGGATGGATATGACTGTCAAGACAAAAGATTATATTTATATTTTCGAGTTCAAGTTGGATGGCAGTGCTGAGGAAGCCCTTCGTCAGATTGAGGAGAAAGGCTATGCCAAGCCTTTCTCACTCGATCCGCGTACACTCATCAAGGTAGGTGTCAACTTCTCCTTGAAGAAGCGGTGTCTCGAAACGTGGAAGGTGCTTCGTTAAAGATTGTCTTTCATTTCCCATCCCGTCATCGTGGCGACGACAGAGATAAGGGTAGCAGCAATCTTTTGGTGTCCGCGCCAGTTAGGATGCCAATCGGAGCCTATGTCGTGACCACTGACAACAATGTCGGGCATAGGCTCAGAGATGCGTACATCTTTCATGCCAGCGATCTTCTCCCGCAGCTCTTTCAAGGCAGCCAGAAGGAAGATATTGGCAGAGTGTGGGGTGACACACAGCACAGGCACGTCGCCATAGTTGCGACGCACGGTCTTGATCATGCGCACATAGTTACTCACATAGTTTTCTGGTGCTCCATTGACTGAGAAGTCGTTGGTACCGAGATTGATGATGACGAGGTCGGGATGGTACTGTTTGAAGTCGTAGGCGACAGAGTCATGATCGTCGAAGAGCAGCGGGTAACGGAGTGTCATCGTCTTCATTGTCTTTCCGGCATAGTTGCGCGCCATACCCATGCCAGAGTGCGCTACGAGGACGTAGTCGGCATCGAAGTAGCGTGCGATGGCACACTCGTAAGCCTTGTCACAGTTCTCCGTCTTCAGCTCGAAATGGCTGTTTTCTGTTCCCTCAGCGCCGTAGCCACAGGAATAACTGTCACCGATAACTTCGATGAGTCGTCCCTTGGGTTTGACAGCTTTGAACGTACCTTTGCCCTTGGCGGTAAACGAATAGATTGTGGTGCGGCCGTATTCACCTTCCGTCACTCGCTGCAAGCGAAGGCGGTGGGTGCCATTCTTCAACCCCTTTGCAAGCATGATGTCGTGCGGCTCCTTGCCGGTGAAATAAATCTTCCCGAGGAGCTTCCCGTCGATGAATACCTGGTTATAGCTCTCGCCTTCCTCACTTGTCTTCATGGAGATGGCCGTGCCCGTGAAATCGGTTTGTACGTAGGTTCCCACCCAGTCGTAGCGCACGGCCCCGTCATCCATACGCTGCACGCGGCCAGTAAAAGAAATGTTCGGATCGTTGGCTTTCACCGTATTGTCGGCGAAAGCTGTGGCGATGCTCAGTGTCAGAAAGAGCGATAATGAAAGGAGTTGCTTCATGGTATGATAATGTTTTAGTATTTCTTGCAAAGTTACAAAATATTTTTATGATAGTAGCTTTTCAGTTAATGGAAATTATCATTTCAGTGTTGTTTCATGGTCCTGTGGCTGCGTCATAATCGTCTGACGTTCGACGAACGATTGTTTGTCGAACGTAGAACGATTGTTTGTCGAACGGCGAACGATTGTTTGTCGAACGACGAACGATGATGGTGCACCGCTTAAAACCTATCAGCATTGCACCGATATAGGTTATTAAAATAGCTGTCAAATCATTAATCTTTGACTTTTGCTGTCTCGTTTGGCACTAATTTTGTACTTTTGCATGGAGTACGGCTGAATAAGTGCTTATCGACAATAATAAAGGACAATAATAATATAGCAAATAATGGAAAAGAAAGAAACTCCCGTCCTGTTGCTCACGGGTTATCTGGGCAGCGGCAAGACCACGCTTCTGAACCGCATACTGAAGAATGAGAAAGGTATCAAGTTCGCTGTCATCGTCAATGATATCGGTGAGGTTAACATCGATGCCTCGCTCATCCAGAACGGTGGCGTCGTCGGTCAGGGTGACGACTCCCTGGTGGCCCTTCAGAACGGTTGCATCTGTTGCACACTGAAGATGGATCTTGTACAGCAGCTCAACGACATCATCAATCAGAACAAGTTCGACTATATCGTCATTGAGGCTTCGGGTATCTGTGAGCCGGCACCTATTGCTCAGACCATCTCGACCTATCCGAAGATGATCCCGGAGAAGATCATGAAGAACGGTGTGGCCCGTCTCGATGCCATCGTGACTGTCGTCGACGCCCTGCGTATGCGTGATGAGTTCGGTCTCGGAGATGCCCTGCAGAAGCCGGACATGGGAGAGGATGACCTCGAGAGTCTCGTCATCCAGCAGATTGAGTTCTGCAACATTATCCTGCTTAACAAGGCTTCGATGATTTCGCCTGACGACCTGAAGCACCTCAAGGCTGTTATCAAGGCAATCCAGCCGAAAGCTGAGATCTATGAGTGCAACTATGGCGATGTGGAGCTCGACAAGATCCTCAACACCCATCTGTTCAACTTCGATAAGGTCGCCACTTCCGCCCGTTGGATTGAGGCCATGGAGGACGACGATGACGAATTGGAAAACGAGGAGAGTGGCGAGGCACTGGAGTATGGCATCCAGACCTTTGTATGGAAACGCCGCAAGCCGATGATCCTTGGCGACTTCGATGAGTTCGTCTCTACAAAATGGCCTAAGGGCGTGGTGCGTGCTAAAGGTATGTGTTATTTCGACGACGAAAAAGAGACTTGTTATCTCTTCGAACAGTCGGGCAAGCAGTTTAATATCACCAATGCCGGCCAGTGGTATGCCACAATGCCCGCTGATGAGCTCAAGGACTTCTTAGAGAAGAACCCCGACGTGAAGAAGGACTGGGATCCCGAGGTCGGCGACCGCATGCAGAAGATCGTCTTCATCGGCCAGAATATCGACCGCAAGGCTATCGAGGCAGAGCTCGACAAGTGTCTGGCGGAATAGTGAACCATTAAATGCGTGCATGCTCACATAGATTTTTTCTCACACGGATCTTAAAGATTATAAAGATTGTTACGCCGCTTTGCGGCTACACATACCCCGTAGGGGCACCCCTGGTGGGCGCCCTCTTACCGCGTAGCGAAAAGCGTAGCCATCTTTAAGATCTTTAAGATCCGTGTGAAATAAAGATCTTTAGTTATATTCGGAAGTGTGTTCTTATTTAACTGATGAACCATATTAATCTGTAGATAGAGTAGATAGAGATGGAAGAAGAGCCTTTTGTTTTTTCCCGTGACGAGTTGAACGAAGCGTGGGAACTTCGCCGGTACCTGATGGAGAAAGTGGGGGATGCCATGTCGAAGACCGATATGGTGAAGCTCAAAGGCAGCTTGCGCAAAGCCATCGAGGAGGGCCGTGTACACCGCGACGTCTTCGGACTCAACCCCATCGTGACCGCCTTGGAGACGGCACGTATCTGTGTCGATGAGATAGGGCTGCGCCGCGAATCTGTCATCGCCACGCTCCTCTGGGCGTGCCATGTCGACAACTATGAGGAGATCATGGCAAAATATGGCGAGACGGTGGAGCATATCGTCCATGGGCTCTTCAAGATTCAACATCTCTACGATAAGAACCCGGTCATCGAGAGTGACAACTTCCGTAACCTCCTCCTCTCTTTTGCGGAGGATATGCGTGTCATCCTCATCATGATCGCCGACCGTGTGTGTGTCATGCGCCTAATCCGTGACACTCCTAACAAAGACGCCCAGCATGAGGTATCAGAAGAGGCTTCTTATCTCTACGCACCACTGGCCCACAAGCTCGGCTTGTACACGCTGAAATCGGAGCTGGAGGACCTGTCACTCAAGTACCTTGAGCATGATGCTTACTACATGATCAAGGACAAGCTCAACGCCACGAAGAAGAGTCGTGATGCTTACATCGACCGGTTCATCGGGCCTATCAAGGAACGCTTGGAGAAGGCCGGGCTGAAGTTCCACATGAAAGGCCGCACAAAGTCGATCCACTCTATCTGGCAGAAGATGAAGAAGCAACAGTGTGGCTTCGAAGGTATCTATGACCTCTTTGCCATCCGTATCATCCTCGATTCGCCGCTCGAATTGGAGAAGCAACAGTGCTGGCAGGTCTATTCGATTATCACGGACATGTACCAGCCCAATCCCAAGCGTCTGCGCGACTGGCTGTCGGTGCCGAAGTCGAACGGCTATGAGAGTCTGCATATCACTGTCCTCGGTCCGGAGAAGAAATGGGTGGAGGTGCAGATCCGCACGGAGCGCATGGATGATATCGCTGAGCATGGTCTCGCTGCCCACTGGCGATACAAAGGCATCAAGAGCGGTGGTCAGATGGATGAGTGGCTTGCCAATATCCGTGCCGCGCTGGAGGCCGGCGACAACCTGCAGGTCATGGATCAGTTTAAGATGTCGCTGCAGCCTGACGACATCTATGTCTTCACGCCTCGCGGTGATCTCTTCAAGTTTCCGGCTCACTCGACGGTGCTCGACTTTGCTTACCGTATCCATTCCAATATCGGCAACACGTGTGTCGGCGGAAAGGTCAACGGTAAGGTCGTGCAGATGCGTCAGGAGCTCCACTCGGGTGATACGGTGGAGGTTCTCACGCAGAGCAACCAGAAACCGAAGCGCGACTGGCTCAGCATCGCCGTCACGCCGAAGGCAAAGTCGAAGATACGCCTTGCTCTGAAAGAGACACAGCAGAAGGATGGACTCTATGCCAAGGAGTTGCTTGAGCGTCGCTTCAAGAATAAACATATTGAAGCGGAAGAGAGCGTCATGGCGCATCTCGTGAAGAAGATGGGCTTCAAGGAGGTGTCCGACTTCTATAAACAGATAGCCGACGGCAAACTTGACCCGAACGACATTATTGCCAAGTATGTCGAGGTGCGCGACCATATCGAGAGCAAGGACAAGGAGACGGTGTCGGCTGATCAGTTTAACTATGAGAGCCCAGAGGAGGAACTGACACATGAGAGCGACGATGTGCTCACCATTGACCAGAACCTCAAAGGTATCGATTATCAGTTGGCGCCTTGCTGCCATCCTATCTATGGCGATCCTATCTTTGGCTTTGTGACGACGGGCGGTGGCATCAAGATCCACCGTCAGGACTGTCCCAACGCACCGGAGATGCGCCGCCGCTTCGGCTACCGTATCGTCAAGGCACGGTGGGCCGGCAAAGGCTCGTCGAAATATGCCATCACGCTGCGTGTCGTCGGCAATGATGATATTGGCATCGTATCCAATATCACGAATATCATTTCCAAAGATGAGAAGATCGTCATGCGGTCCATTAATATCGACTCTCACGATGGCCTCTTCTCCGGTAACCTCACCATTCAGGTCGAGGACATCGCCCGTCTTAACCAATTGGTCAAGAAGCTCAAGGCGGTGAAAGGCGTGAAACAGGTAGAGAGGATATAAAGCTACTTTTTCGTTACCGTCGACAGCCAGTGCTTGAACTCGTTGCGGTAACCGTTGAAGACGTTGATGTCGGTATGGCCGGCTATGCCGCGTACTTTTCCATCGGGCGCCAACTGCCATATCCACAGTTTGATGTCGGGTTTATACTCGCCGTAACGTGCTATCCACACGGGGTAGGAGCGCTTGATGTCGGGCGCATAGTCGAGCCAGCGGTTCACGAATGTCTGACTGATATAGAGGATGGGTCGCATGCCCGTTTCTTTTTCTACAATCTGAAGCCAGTTGCGTACGCGGCTCCACATTGCTAAGGCGCCGCCCATCTTCCTTACTTGTGAAGGCAGTGGCTCGAGGTCGAGCACGGGAGGCAGGTCGCCTTTCTTGAAGTGGCTGTGCTTGAGGAAATACCAGGCTTGCTGGGCTCCTGACGTACGGTGCGTGAAATAATGATAGGTACCCACGGGATAGCCGTGCTTGCGGGCAGCGGCATAGTCGGAAGCATAGTAAGGATTGAGCATGGAAGCACCTTCTGTCGACTTGATAAAGATGAACGACACCTGAAAGTCGATGTCTCCACTGACATTCTTCTTTGACAGAGAGCCGAGATGCGTGATGCGCAAGCGGTCCCAGTCGATGGTGTGGAAAGAATGGCCTTCGATATGCTGGTATTTGGACAGGTCGATGCCATAGACACGCTCAGAGGTATAGTTGAGCCGCTCGCCCTTGTAGGTATTGTCTTTCCATTCGCCCACGCGGAAATAACGATGCTGTGATGAGAAGCCGAATCCTGTGCGCTTCCCGTCTTTCCATTGACCTTCATAATAAGTATCGAGAGTATCGATGTAGTGACCGTAGCCATTGGCTACGAACTTATTGTTCATCTCACCGTTGTAGATGCCCGCCGAGTCGCGCCGGATAGCCGTAACGAGCGTGTCATGATCCCATTGACCATTGACAACACGCCCTTCTGCATCTCTCACGACGCCGCGACCTTGTCGCATGCCGTTGTGCCACATTCCGCTGTAGAGGATGCTGTCGCCTTTGTAAAGCACGCCAAGTCCTTCCCGTTTACCGTTCTTCAATTGTCCGCGGTAGACGATGCTGTCCTTCCCTTCCACCGTTTGTATCTCATTCGTGCTGATGGTACAAGCGGAGAATAATATCATTATCAAAAGGCAGAAAGGAAGAATATATTCTTTCTTAATATACTCTTTTCTAATGTCTTCTTTATTCTTTCTTCTTTTTTCTTTAGCGGATGCGACAGTCATTGCAGTACCTCCTTTCCGTGAATGATACCGATGAAACGGCCATGCTTCGTGAAGACGGGCGCTCCGTCGATGGCGAAGAGTCGAGGCAGGTCGTGGTTATGTCCCTGCCAGTATTTCCCCGATACAATAATGGAGTGGAAGGGAGCTGATTGCTCTGTGGGCACAAGACGCACGGTGACAATCTTGCGATGCTCCGTTGCGCCCCAAGGCACGTTGCGCACAGCATAGACGCCCCACGGCTTGATGGAGCGGTGGGTATGGAGGATGAGCGGCGCCACTTTGCTCGTTAGGGCGGTATAGACTGGATCGCAGGAGACGCTCTTTAGCTTGTTACTGTTGTTGTACCAGCTAACGTGGTAGACAGCCTTGAGGATCAGCCGGCTTTTCTTGCTGAGCTTGAAGTGCTTGCCTGTGCTGTTGCTGTCGATGGGGCAGATACGTTGCAGTTCTTTGAGGCGAATCTTGAGCGAGTCAGTCATCTTCGACTGTCGGTTGGCATAAGTAGCAATCTGTGTGTAGCCTTCGTCGATAACGCCATGGGAGCGGAGATAATAGATGAGTTCCTTGCGCTCCGTCTCTTTGCGGTTGAGCAGGCTGGCGAGCGAGTCGCAGAGTGCCGGAACCTCAGCGGCCCGGAGCTTAGAGGAGGGGCTGAGCGTGAGCACGCGCCCGTCGCAGCTTGCCAGCCACCAGTGGCGATTGATCCATACACCTTGCTGATGGACGGAGTCGCATGTGAGCACTGCTGTGTCTTTCCCACTGACCAGACATACGCAGACCTGACCGTCGACATAGCAGGTAGACCGGCGCAACTCTGTCTCCGATGCGGGCATGGCGCGCACGATGAGCCACCCCATACCTATCAGGCAGAGTAGCACAATGGCGCTAAGTATTTTATGGTGAGTTATCCTCTGAAGCATCATTATTTTCTTTCCGTGTGCAAAATTACAAATTCTTTCTGTACCTTTGCCAGAGAAACGATATTTTATTTTCTATTGCAGGGACGTCCCTTGTGGCCGCTTGCAGTTGCATTAGGTATGAACACATCCGATAAAGAAATACTTCACCTCGCTGTACCCTCCATTGTGAGCAATATCACGGTACCGTTGCTTGGGCTTGTCGACCTGGCTATCGCCGGTCATCTTGGCTCTGCCCGTTATATCGCTGCCATCTCTGTGGGTTCAATGATCTTCAATATCATCTATTGGCTCATGGGGTTCCTCCGTATGGGCACAAGCGGCATGACAGGACAGGCTTACGGCGCCCGCGATACTAAGGGTATCCACATGCTGCTTCGGCGCTCGTTGACGATGTCGCTCCTCATTGCTGCCGCATTTCTTTTGTTCCAATGGCCGTTGCGCGAGGCAGCATTGAGTATCATCCACCCATCACAAGTTGTCTGGCCATTGGCAGCCACCTATTTCAATATTGTCATCTGGGGAGCGCCAGCTATGCTCTCGCTCTATAGTCTTAACGGTTGGTATATCGGTATGCAGGACACGCGTGTACCGATGTTTGTGGCAATTTTTCAGAACATCGTCAACATCATTGCCTCGCTTCTCTTCGTCTTTGTCTTCGATATGAAGGTGGCGGGTATCGCACTTGGTACGCTTGTGGCACAGTGGAGTGGGGTGCTGCTGTCGGTTGTGCTGTTGCGTGCAAAGTTGAGGAGGATGAAGTTTTCACCGATATTGACCTCTCCGATAATAGATTCTTCAACAACAGACTCTCTGGCTGCCGATAACGGGAAGCGATATTCATGGGGCACCTTCTTTCGCACCGACCGTGACATCTTTCTCCGTACGCTCTGCCTTGTAGCCGTCAACCTCGCCTTCACGTCGGCAGGAGCACGTCAGGGCGACCTCATGCTGGCCGTGAACACATTGCTCATGACGTTCTACACCCTTTTCTCTTATGTCATGGACGGTTTTGCCTTTGCCGGTGAGGCCCTGGGCGGAAAATATTATGGAGCCCGCGACTATTCGGGGCTCCATAACATTATTCGTCGGCTACTCATCCGGTGGGGATTGTCTTTGGCTTTGGCCTTCACGGCAGCCTATGCTTTAGGCGGGAGCTTGTTGCTCCGTCTGCTCACCAATGACGCGCAGGTCGTGGCGGCGGCCCATACCTTTGCCTACTGGACGTGGCTTATCCCGTTGTCGGGTTTTGCGGCCTTCGTCTATGATGGCATCTTCATCGGCCTCACGGCAACGCGCGGCATGCTGATATCGAGTTTCACGGCCTCACTGGCGTTCTTCCTTGTCCTTGCTGTGGCGGTGTTCAGTCCGATGGCCCACACCCATCCGTTGCTTGTCAACCACATCCTCTGGCTCGCCTACATTATATATCTTGCGATGCGTGGTGTGATGCAATACTTTATTCTGCGCTCCGCTTCTCGTTGTTGATCCAAGCAGCGATGTCGTTCAGCACTTCGGGTGCAATCGTCTCTTCGATGTTCACAGCCTCCTGCGGGCTGCCCGTAGCGCTGTGCTGGAATAGATGGCTGAGCCCCGGATAAGTCTTGATGACATTACGCTTGTTCTTGGGAAGATATTGTTTCAGGGCAGGCACATTGATGCTCACCGGCACGTTCATGTCCTTGTCACCACCAAGGGCGAGGACCGGACATTTAGTTGCCTTCACATAGGGAGCCATGTCGAGGTCGAGGAAATACTTCATCCAAGGCGTATTGCTCTGTGAAAGCAGGATGAAGCGAGCCTGATTGGTGTTTGCCACTAAATCGCCGGTAGCACCTTGAGTCTTTGCTATTGCGTTGAGTTGTGCCACCATCATGGTGTCAATCTTACATGCTGGGCCAGCGAGGGATACGATGAAGTCGGGTACACCTTCGCTACCAAGCATGTAAGCGATGGCACCGCCTTCACTGTGCCCAAGTATGCCGACCTTGGAGAACTTCCCAAGGCCCTTCAGATAAGTGAGACCCGCCTTGGCATCTTCGGCAAAGTCGGCGGTGGTAGCTTGCGAGGCATCGCCTGTCGACTGTTCTACCCCGCGGTCGTCATAGCGCAGGGAGGCAATGCCGTGACGCGCTAAATAGTCGGCGATGACGAGGAACGGCTTGTGATGGAAGAGCTCTTCGTCACGGTTCTCTGGCCCGCTGCCCGTGACCATCAGCACCACGGGACATTTCTTGCCAGTCTTGTAGCCTACGGGATAGACGAGTGTACCAGCGAGGGTAGCTGGGGCTTTGGCGTTGGTAAACTTCACCTCTTCGGTGGTATAAGGATAAGGCGCCTTGGGCTCCTGTGGGCGGTTGAAGGATACTTCGCCGCGTTCCATAACGAGGGGAGCCGAGAATGTCTGTTGAACGAATGTGCCGTCAATCTTCCCGTCTTTTAATCTTCCGGCGTAGGTGATGCCGAGCTGTGGCATGGCGATATTGATGGAGTCGTCGGTAAGGAAGTGGACATCCATCGGGATGCCACTTGCACTTTGCTCCTCCACATCCATCGTCACTGTTTTTTTCGGCGTATTGATATGGTACAGAATAGTGAGTGTCTGCGGTCCCGCTTTCAGCTTGCCTTCCCATGTGCCGTCCAATGACTGGGCGGAAAGCGAAAGGGAGATAAACAACAATAATAAGGTAACAATATTCTTCATGCCTTTGGGTCTAAATGGTTATCAGGCCCAAAGGTAATGAAAAAACGGGAGGCGGCAAAGAAAATTACCCTCTTATCATCGTAAGCATCATCTTAAATGGCTTCTCGGCCTTTACAGCATGACGGGCTCCACTCGGGATGACGAAACTCTCGCCGGCTTTGATGTGAAGATCCGTACCTTCGACGTTGAGCACCATCTCGCCGTCGACGACCTGGATGAGGGCATCGAAGGGAGCGAGATGTTCGGAGAGTCCTTGACCGGCATCAAAACTGAACAGCGTCACACTGCCGGCATCACTGTGGACGAGTTCCTTACTGATGACGCCACCTTCGACATAGTCGACCAGCTCACTTGCTACAAACACTTTTCCTTTCTCGAACTTCATAGTCAATTTCCTTTTAATCATTAGACATTTTCTATAATGAGAGAAGCAAGAGTCGTGCCAAAGCGGATATACTGATAAGGGGATAACAATTGTTATCAAAGGCCTTCCTCTTTCAGCATCGTTTCAATGTCGTTGACTGTTGGCGAGCCTATAACCTTACCCTCGGGAGAGATGAGAATGAAATAAGGCACGCCGTTGCCAATCTGATATTTGGAGAAGAGATCCTTGTAGCCTTGAGGGGTCGTGCAATATTGCGGCCACGGCTGAGGATGTTTCTGCATGGCATGCTGCCAGGCTGTCTCTTTCGTGTCAATGCTTAAATCGATGATGCGCAGTTGAGAAGCATATTTCTTGCCTATCTCCTCCACTCTCGGGAAGGCAGCGAGACACTGTCCACACCAGCTTGCCCAGAAGTCGACGAGCACATACTTGCCTTTCGTCACGACATCCTTGAGGTGCAGCACTTTCCCTTTCGGGTCTTTGATCTGCAAGTCGATGAATGGCTTGCCGACAGTCGATTTCCGTGCTTGTGCCACCCGTGCGAGGAACTCTTGGTACCGTGCCGGGTCATCGGGACAGGCAGTGAGGGTACGGCTGAGGCGCTCCACGTCAGTATCGGAGAGATGAAACCCGCGTTTCAGATCATTGTTCACAATCCAGGCTGTCACGGCCGACGTCGGGTGGGTGGCAGCGAAACTGTCGGTGGCGGCAGGGTCGTGCCAGTCGCCTATGGCCTGCAAGGCCTTGAAGTCCTCCTGTACGCGACCGCCATGAATCTTCAGGTCGGGAGACAGTGTCATCGTATCGGCAGAGAGGAAAAGGTCGATGTAGTTCCAACGGATGGAGTCTGTGGGCCAGTGATTCTCGTCGACGAGACCAAGGTTGTTGGTGGAGAGCATGGCGAGCACTGTGCCTTTGACGGTGCCATGGAGCGTGAACTGCCCGTTGCGGACCGTGTCTTGTGCCAGCTCGACGATGGAGTCTTCGGAGGTAGAAATGCCCACAGCGGTACCGTCAGGGAGTGATGGCACGTTACCTTTGATGACGAATGGTCTCTGTGCCTGAACAGCCATGGAGGCGATGAGGCAAAAAAGGAATATTATCTTTCTCATGGGTTGTTATTGTTTTTCTTGATATCGTGGTTGGCAGCCGCGGTGCGGCCGCATACACAACACGCTTTTTATCTTTCTCTTACGAACCTCACGCTGAGCATGTTGTTCGTCTTTGTGGTATGGCGGTAAACACGTCCATCGTTATAGAGAATCTTGCGGAAGTAGCCGAGCCCGTCAGAGGGAGACATCGACGTCCAATAATAGCCCATAGCTTTCATATAATAATATTTCGAGGCAAAGGACGTACTGTTCATATCCTCGAATCCTCCGAGAACGAGATGAACGCCCGTCGTATCAGTGAGCGAGACTGCTACGCCATTCCCGCGCCATTCATCAGCGTCAGCCTCTGTAGCCGACATGCCTAAGGCTGTCTCGAGGGCTTTCCAGTCGTCATCTGTCGGCACACGCCAGCCTTTCGGCGCAGCCTGCTGGGCTCCTTCAAAGGAATAGAGGTAGCCGTATTGAGCAATGGTGCGGGCGTTGTTCGTCTGGTTGTTATCTCCAGGGATGCCCTGGGTGGGGTAGATGGCACGCGTGTCGTCACTGCCCGTGTCGTAGCGTGCGTTCTCCGTCATCCAATCGAGGTTACCGATGGTGATATAATGATAGACGTTGCCGTCGCGCTCATCGGTGAACGTGCCGCGTGCACACTGACTGTAGTCGTAGGTTGCTATCGTATTGTCATCGTCACTGCTGCATGCCGTCAGAGCTAAGAACAATGTGGGCAAGATCAGGAGCTTATTGATTGTTGTCTTTCTCATTTCACGTAACCTAATTGATTCAATAAGTTTGTCATAATCTGGTACTTCTGCAGAACGAGCGGGTAAGCACTGAATTTCTGCTGTACCTCATCAGCCGTACTGTTGACCACTAATTCCACATACTGCTGGATATCCTCGTTTTGGTCGGGATAGACACCTGTGTAGACTCCGCCCCACATGGCGATATGTGCTCCACAGAAGCCTGCTGCATACATCAATAGGATGTTCGCCTCTTCTGTCTCAGGGGTATTGTCCATATAGACGCCATAGTAGCGGTTGCTGACAGAGGTGAAGGGCTCCAGTGTTGAGGCCGCCTGTGCCTGAACCTGAGAGACGAGGAGGTCGACGAGCACAGTCTTGGCATAAGCTTCAGTGGTGGCCTCGTCGGCTCCTTCGATCGTTGACAGACTAATGGCTGTGCCACGGGTGCCGCTGACGATCTGCGGATAAGGCGTTTGCCAGTCGAGATTATAGTTCGTGCCGTCCTGTGTGTAGCGTGTGATACTGTTGCACAGTAGGAACGAGAAGGGACGGAGCTTACTGCCGAGGTGAGGCAAGATTCGCGAAGTGAGGAAATCGACGGCCTGCTGTTTCTCGTCCATTGTCTTCAGATAGTTGAAGGTATAGACGTAAGCGTAGGTCGATGCCGTGATATTATACCCCAAGTCGAGAAGCTCCCCGTTGCTGAGGGTGTCATTGAAGAGCAGGTAGCTGCCATATTTCTCCTGGAAGGAGCGGCGGAGCGTAGCCTCCGCACTGTTGTCGCTCTCGGGTATCTCGAAGCCGTAGGTGTCGGCGTTGCTCGGCTTCAGCGTGTCCTCACTGCCGCAGGCACCAAGGAGGAGAAGCAGACCGAACAAAGGAAAAAGCTTATGGTGTATCATTGATAATTCAACATTTAATATTCAACATTATTATAAGTTTCCCACGGTATATGTTCTTGTTCCGCGTGGGTTGTTCTCCATACCGGTGTTCTGGTTGAGTACGGGCTGCGGGATGGGGAGTGTCCAGCCCCAGTCGCCCGGAGTGAGCGTGAAGATATGGTGTGCGGTCTTTGTCGTGCTCGACCGGCTCTCGTAATAATAATAGTTGTGGGTGATGGTCGTCGTCTGCGGAGCTACCTTGCAAACGGCATAGCGGCGCAGATCGAACCAGCGCTGTCCCTCAAGGAAGAGCTCGCGCTCGCGCTCATCGCGGATGTCGCGGATGAGCTGCTCACCCGATGACGTGATCTGATAGTCGGTGCCTTCCTTGAAACGGTATTGGCGCAGGTGGTTCACAGCCTCGCGGGCAGCAGCCTCGTGACCCATGCAAGCCTCGGCTTCGGCAAGGTTGAGATAAGCCTCACTGCTGCGGAAGAAGTTCTTGTCGGAGTATTCATTCAGCGCAATCTCATGAGTATATTCATAATACTTGAAATAATAGCTCGGGTCCGTGGCGTCTACTTTTGAGTCTGGTGTCCCGACATCACACTTCGTGTAACCATGGAACGAGCCGTTGGTCCACATGTATTTTGTCTTTCTCAGGTCGTTGTCGGAGAAGAGATTATAGAGCGCGGAGGAGATGGTGAAGTTCTTGTAGCTGTTCATCGTGTAGCACATCACGCTGTTGCTTCCCATAGAGAAGATGAGCTCACCGGATGTCGTTGAGATGACGCCTTGGCCGTCGCTCTGCGTATTGAGGTTGATGACGCCAGGATGCTCGTCGATGACCTTTTGTGCATAGACGGCAGCCTGTTGCCAGTTTTGCATGTAGAGATAGACACGGCTGCGGAGGAGATGTACGGCGACAGAGTCGGCACGGTAGTGCGTGGGCTGTGCGCCATAGTCGGTAAGCTCCTTGTCGGCTGTCTCGAGGTCAGAGAGGATAAGGTCGTAGACCTCCTGCACGGTGTTGCGTTGGAATTTCTTGTCTTCTACTTCAGCACTTGTCTTGATGGGCACGCCCGGGTCGGTAGCTGCTGTGGACGGGTCGTAAGCCTTGCCATAGAGGTTGACGAGCTGGAAATAATAATAGGCACGGAGGAAGCGGGCCTCACCGTCGACCTTCTCCTTGCCGCGTCGCTCCTCGTTGGTCTTGTCGCTGAGGTCCTGGGCACTGTAGATGACATTGTTGGCTACGTTGATCATCTTATAGAGGTTGGTCCAACACTCGCTCTCGGTCGAGGTGTTGTAGCCTGTGTAGGTGTCGTTCTGGCTGCTTCGTGCCTGCCAGGTATAATAGCCGAAGACACGCTCCTTGCCGTCGTAGCCCATGCTGTAACTGTTGTAGCTCTCAGGATACTCGTCGAGCTCGTCGCCGAGGAAATGGATGAAATACTCGGGATCGCTCACCAACGCCACGGTGTTGGCAGAGAAAGTCGGCTCATAGCAGCTGCCGATGAGCAGCTCGTTGAGGTCTTCCCACGAGCGCACGTAGTCGGAGTCCTGCGAATATTCTTTCAGATAGCCGGAACAGCTGGTCATCACGGACAGGGCAGCGGCAATCAGAATATATGGATGGAAATGTCTTATATTCATTTTGGAAGATGATAATGATTATAACTGTATGTTGATACTGAATGTGTAGTACGGTGTATCGGAGAGCTGTACCTCCGCGAATCCGCTCTGTGTAGGCGTCTGTCCCTTGAGTTTACTGTTACAAAGGGTGTAGAGGTTGTTGCCGGTGAGTGTGAAGGCAAGGCGTTCCAGTCCCCAGCGGCGAAGGATATCCTGCGGCAACTCGTAGGTGAGACTGAGACTTGCCAGACGGATATAGTCGGCGGAGACGACGCGCACGTCGCTGTAGTCGTACATCGTCCAGGCGTTGGAGGCAAACTGTACGCCTTGGTAGTTGGAGCCCTGCGACCAATGGTTGGCATACTGGTAGAAGTCGGGCGACGTGATGCTCATGATCGACGGGATGTTCGTGTTCTTCTCGTCACCGGGCTTGCGCCAGCGGTTAATCAGCGCGCGGTTGAGGTTGTATTCCGGATAGATGTAGGCAGGGCCGACATTCGTTGTCGAGCCTTGGTTGAAGACTTTGAATAGTCTCACCTTGTTGCCGGCTGCATAATCCATGAGCACGCCGAGGCGCCAGTTCTTATACTGCAAGGTGGAGGAGATGCTGCCCGTGATGTCAGGGTCGCGTCGTCCACTGTAGGAGAGCACGCGCATGGCCGTCTCATAGTTGTTGAGGCCCACGAGTTCGCTGGCGCGGTCCTGCCAGTCGTCGAAAAGCGGTCCACCATCGGCAGGGTTCAGTCCGATGAAGCGGTATGAATAGAAAGAACCGATAGCCTTGCCGTTGATGATGGCGGTACCGTCGAGATAGTCCTGTATCTGATAGGCGTCCTCACCCGGCTCGGTGTTCATCTTGTTGATGACCTTGGAGAGTGAGCAGGAGACCATCCAGTTCCAGTTCTTGGTCTGGATGGGTGTGGCGGTGACGGAGAGGTTGTAGCCTTTGTTGATGATCTGTCCGGAGTTGACGACATAAGAAGTGAATCCGTTGACGTCGCTGATGGTCTTGTCCATAAAGGCGTCGTTGGTCTTCTTGTAACTAAAGTTTCCCACTTGAGCGTAAACTTGTAGCAACCCCTTAAAAATCAGAGAAAAGTATAAGGAATGTCCAAAAGTTTTTGTATCTTTGTAGTGTCATAAATCATTGATACAAAAACAAATAACATTCCTTATATGTTTGCAAATTTAAGTAAAATCGGTGAGTTAACCAAGGTCTTGAGTGTTAAAAGTGATACTTGCGACTCAAATATGCGTTTAATGGGTAAGTTTGGCATAGGTAGAATACTGTCAAGACATTCCTTGGACAAGATGCGAGGGCGAGATATGTCAGGCTTGGTTATATCAATGATGGTATTCCGTATCCTTGGGCAAACCATATCCTCGATGTACTCCTGCAAGTTCTATGGTGTATTGGAAACCGGCAAGAACTGCTTTTACCGCCTGCTGGTGCGTTGCGAAATGGATTGGCGTATTCTTCACCTGTCTATGGCAAAACGTTTTCAAAGTATAGTGCGCAAGGAGAAAGCAGAAGAGAAGGATGCCCCGAAATGCTATATTGTGGACGACACTACTTTGGAGAAGACCGGATATAAATTTGAGGGACTGAGTCGTGTGTTCGATCATGTTGCTGGAAAATGTGTATTGGGCTACAAGCTGCTTATCGTTGCATTCTTTGACGGGCGTAGTACTTATGCCGCCGATATGTCTATTCATCGTGAGGCTGGGAAGAAGGGAGATTTTAGTCTATCAAAAGACGAACGCGCGCGGCAGGCACACAAGCTGCGCAATGAAAGTAACCCTGATTTCCAGCGCTTCTCGGAGCTGGACACTAAGAAAAGCGACAATGCAGTCAAAATGATTGCTCGACTGTTCCACAATGGTATTCGTGCACCATACTTGGTGATTGACACATGGTTTACAAAGGCACCACTGATAAAGGGCATACGTGCTATTGGCAAAGGTGCGGTACACGTAGTTGGCAGGCTTGCAATGGGCATTGATAAGTACACTGTTGGCAAGCGTAGATACAACGTGCATGAGCTTATCGCTCTGCATTCGAGAGAGGCCCAACCATGCCGCCTCGGCGGTACGCATAGCCCACCGGCAGGAGGTGTCCGGAACGCGCGTGTTTGCCGCCCGAAAGGGACTGCCCACTAAGGTGGCTCTGATACATAATGGCGACACGCTCACACCGGGCAGCGCGGCCGCACGGCAGGCCGGCTTCGCCATACTGCCCGGGCAGGTCATCAAGGTGACTCGTACCGACGACGATGGTGACGAGGCCACTACGCTCACCGTGCCACAGGGTAAGATGGCCGTGGTGGAGCTTAGCGACGGCTCGCGCGTGTGGCTGGGTAACAACGCCTCGTTGTCGTTCCCACGCACTTTCGACACGGGCAGCGCAAGAACGGTGAGCCTCAAGGGCGAGGCATATTTCGCCGTGAGCCATCACAACGGATGGCCTTTTGTGGTAGACTGCGGAACGTTTGCCACTACCGTGCTCGGTACACGGTTTAATGTGCGCAACATCGACGGAGAGGAGCCCGAGGTGGTGCTGGTGAGCGGCAAGGTGAGCGTACACAACGGCAAGACCTCGTGCTTGCTCGGCCCCGACCAGGGCGTGGTGGTGAAAGCCGACGGACGAATGACGGTGGGCCAGGTGGATGCCGAGGTGACGACCAGCTGGAAGGACGGCGACTTTTACTTCGACGGACAAACGTTGCGGCAAATCATGACCGAGGTGGGAAGATGGTATAACATCGATGTAGTGTTTGTCTCCAAGCGACACATAAGCGACCGGCTTCATTTCAACGGCGACCGCTCGTGGTCTGTGCAGGAAACCGTGAGGCAGCTGCGGCTCATCACCGAGGCCGACATACAGGTGAGGGGGCGCACCTTGACGGTGAATTGATGATGGTTATATTTTTTTAACACTAATGACAGGCACGGACAGGCCAACTGTTACGTAAATGTTATATAAAGTATAGAAATCGTAACGAAAACAGCGCGGTAAGAGAAAGTATATTATTTAGCGCACACATTATTATAATATTACAGCGAATGAAGAAATCGGACTCCACGAACAGGCAGCGGTTGTTGGTTTTGGGGCTGGCCGCCGTGCTTTCCACGGCAGCATGGGCGCAGGACAAGCTCATTAGCGTGAATTTCAACAACGAGAAGGCCACCACGGCACTCAGGCGCATTGAAAAGTTGTCGGGTAAGAAGATTCAGTACAACTACGGCGATGTAGATTTCAAGGTAACTCTGTCGGCCCGCAACCAGCGGGCTGAGGATGTTGTGGCCCGCATGATCAAGGGCCACGCCCTGCAAGCCCAGTCAAACGGAGAGTACATCGTGATTATCCGGGCAGCCAACGTGCCGCAGAAATCGGAAGACCCAAAAAAACTGCAAGGCCTCGTGACCGACGCAAACGGTGAGCCCGTCACCGGGGCCATTGTGCGCGACCGGAGCGGCAAACTCAACACTGTGACCGATGTGGACGGGCGCTTTATGCTGCCCACCGATGCCGACCGCATTACGCTGGACATAACCTATCTGGGCATGAAACCCGCCACATGGCACGGCAGCCGGGGCGACTTTGCCCTGGTGGTGATGCAGGACGCCACGCACACCATAGAGGATGTGGTGGTGACGGGCTACCAGCAGCTTGACCGGCGAAACCTTACCTCTTCGGTGACGTCGAAAGACATGTCGGAACTGGAAATTGCAGGTGTGAGCGACGTGTCGAAAATGCTCGAAGGCAAGATACCCGATCTGGTGGCCACCACGGGAAGCGGTGAGGTGAACGCCACAAGCAGAATTCGAATCAGAGGTACCTCCACGCTGATAGGCAACCGCGAACCGCTGTGGGTGGTCGATGGTATTATACTCACCGACCCGGTGCAGCTCACAAGCGACGTGCTCAACGACCCCGACTACATTAACCGTATCGGCAACGCCATCGCGGGCATCAACCCACAGGACATCAAACGTGTGGACGTGCTTAAGGACGCCGCCGCCACTGCCCTGTATGGTACCAGGGCCGCCAACGGCGTGATTGTGATCACGACCAAGAGTGGACGCGAGGGAAAGCCCACCGTGAGCTACTCCGGACAGTTCACTGTGCGAAGGCGGCCTTACTATACCGACTCGAAGATTAACCTGATGAACTCGGCAGAGCGTGTGCAGTTCTCGCAGTTCCTGGTCGACCAGCATTACATCTACCCCTCGGGCATGCCTAAGGTGGGCTACGAGGCCGCACTGAGCGACTATTACGCCGGGCGCATTTCGCAGAGTGAGTTTGAGAAACAGGTGACCGACATGGAGACGATGAACACTGACTGGTTTGACATTCTCTGCCATAACTCGTTCTCACAGGATCATAGCGTGTCGGTCTCCGGTGGATCCGACAAGGTGCGCTACTACACCTCGGTGGGTTATACTGGTCAGGACGACGTGATCAAAGGCTCTGACAACGACCGCTATACCGCCATGACCAAGATAGACATGGACTTGAGCAGCAAGGTAAAGCTGGAAATGAGCATGAACGGCTACCTGAGCAAGCGTAAGTACAACGTGGGTTCGGTCAATCCCATTGACTATGCCTACAATACCTCAAGGGCCATTCCGGCTTATAACGACGACGGCACATATTATTATTACCTGAAGCCTTATACCCTTCAAGGCTATGGCTCGGGCTATCAGGGATACAACATCCTTAACGAACTGGACAACACCTGCACCAGACAGAACGTGAACGCCGTGACAGCTACAGGCAACCTGCGCTACCAGCCCATCGACGACCTGTTCTTCAACGCTGTCTTCTCGGCCAATGTACAGAATGCTGACCAGGAGACCTGGTATGGCGAAAAGAGCTTTTACGCCGCCGAGCTGAGGGGCTCTGCTTATGGCAGCGACATCCCATCGAACAGCCTTATGCCCTACGGAGGACAGCTGAGCAAGCAAAACAACAAAACCGTGGGATGGACCGCACGTCTGCAAGGCAATTATAACAAATACTTTGGCGGAAACTTGCAGCACAACGTCAACGTGGCGGTGGGTGTGGAGGCCTCGTCGACGCACTACACGGGCAACAGCTACACGCAGCGCGGCTACTACAAGGACCGCGGCAAGTCGTTTGCCAGCAATATCCCGTCATCGTATTCTTCGTATTGGTCGTGGGCGAGCTCCAATGTGCCCTCCATCACCGACACCAAGAGCAACATGGTTTCGGCTTACGCCACACTGTCGTACAGCTTCCGCTCGCTCTTCACGCTGAACGCCAACGGCCGATACGACGGCTCGAATAAGTTCGGAAGCCGAAGCAATGAGAAGCTCCTGCCCATCTGGTCGGTGTCGGGCAATGCTGACCTCTTGTCCATACTGAATATCAACAAGCCGTGGGTGGACAACCTTAACCTTAAGGCCAGCTACGGTGAGCAGGGCAACATGCTCGACGGACAGACCTCGAAGATGGTCATCAGGAAAGGCAATATGGACGCTTACTACAATGAGATGACCTCCACGGCCTACGCCTTTGCCAACCCGGACCTGAGGTGGGAGAAGACACATTCTACCAATGTGGGCCTCGAGGCCGGCTTCTTCCATGGCCGGCTGCAGTTGGAGACGGAGTATTACTACAAAAACACTACCGACGCCTTCCTGAGCAAGACCATTGCCGATGTTAACGGTTACAACTCTTATGTGGTCAACTCGGGAACCATCACCAACAGCGGTTTCAACTTCACGGTCACGGCCACTCCCGTGAAACTGAAGGATTTCTACTGGATTCTGTCGGGCAATCTCTCTAAGATATATAATAAGGTGAAGACGGCTCCGGGGGCCGAGACCTATACGCTCAACGACTTCCTCACAGGACAGGCCGTGGTGGAAGGGCAGCCTGTGGGCACTTTCTACTCGTATAAGTTCATCGGACTCAACCCCACCAACGGCGGACCGCTCTTTGACGACTGGGAAGACCGCAAGTCGGAGATAGCCAATGCTGACGAATACACTACTTATACCAAGGTGCTCGCCGCCTCGGGCAGGCGCGACCCGAATGTAACCGGCAGCCTTTCCAACACGTTTACTTACAAGCAATGGAGGTTAGGGGCCACCTTGCTCTACAACTTTGGTGCGAAGACAAGGCTGTTCCGCCTCTTCGACGGCATCAACGGGTCAGACTATTCCTCGGAAAGCAATGTGAGCCGTGACCTGCTCAACCGTTGGCAAAAGCCCGGCGATGAATATAAGACCAGCATTCCGGCCATAATAGGACAGGGCAACCCGGCCTATTATCTATACAGCAACTTCTGGGGCGACAACAGCTTGATGTGGACGGGCGCGCAGTTAGGCGACAATGCCTGGACCATGTACGACTACAGTACGGCCCGCGTGGTAAGCGCCAACTACGTAAAGCTCTCTACGCTGTCGCTCACCTATGAGTTCAGCCAGCGCCAGCTGGAACGGCTCGGCCTGGAACGCCTCGCCATTACATTGAGCGGATACAATCTCAAGACATGGGCCGACAAGGCACTCAAGGGCCAGACGCCTACGCAAGGCGGCTTCACCGAGATACAACTGTCTGACACGCCAAGCTGGACCTTGGGCGTGACGGTTAACTTCTAATTCTTTGCCGATTATGAAAATATTCCAGACTATCACCATACTGGCCGCCACATTGATGATGGCGGGATGCGGCGACTTCCTGAAAGAGTCGTCGCAGGACACCGACTACGTGAACACTTGGAACGACCTGGACGAGCTGCTCATAGGCGACTGCTATATGCCTGTGCATGGTTCTTACTCGTTTCTTGGCGACGAGTCGGGCTCTAACAACTACGGCTCCTTCTTGCATCTCATCGCCGACGAGATGCAGGAGATAACTGAAGTCAGCGGTCTGCAGGTGTTTGACAAACACGAGCGCGAGTTCGGCTACTTCACCTGGCAGCAGCGCGTGGGCCAGAACGAGACCTACAGTGACTTCTTTACCGAGAACAGCACGTGGACCAAGGTGTACAAGTGCATCAACGTGGCCAACAACGTGCTGAAAAGTGCCGATGATGTGCCGCAGAGCACTACGGCCGACAAGCAGGGTGTGCTCAAGGTGCGCGGTGAGGCCCATTTCCTGCGCGGGTTCTATTATTTCTGGCTCACCAATCTTTATGGCAAGCCTTACGACCCCGCCACGGCCAAGACCGACCTGGGCGTGCCCTTGAAAACGTCGGAGGAGGTGCAAGACGTGAAGTTCGGCCGTAACACCGTACAGGAGTGCTACGACCAGGTGCTGGCTGACCTGTTGCAGGCCGAGAGTGAGCTCTCGCAGGTTACCACGCCTAAGAAGAGCATCTACCGTGCTGACTCCACTGCCGTGAACCTGTTGCTTAGCAGGGTGTATTTGTATATGCAAAACTGGAACAAGGCGGCTGAATATGCCCGGAAGGTCATTGCTGTGCATCCGGCCCTGCAAAACCTGGGCGAGAACGCAGCCAAGTTTGCGCAGAAAAGCAACGTGGAGAACATCTTCTCCATGGGTGGCGACGATGTGCCATTGCTGTTGCAGTGCGGCGTTAAGGGCATGGCGGTGTCGCAGGAACTATACTCCAGTTATTCGGCCAACGACCTCAGACGCAGTCAGTGGTATTGGTCCAATGGGGCCTACCGTGGTGTGATAAAGGCTCCCGAGGGTTCTGTGTCTAATCCGGTGCCCACTACCGACAAAAACTATTATCATTATGTGTATAACAATGCGCTCAGTGGTAGTAAGCTGGAAGTGTCGTCGCTGTTCTGGTTAAGGTCGGCCGAGGCTTATCTTAACCTTGCCGAGGCTGAAGCGTATGCCGGCAACGAGCCCCAGGCGCGGGCCGCTCTGCTCACACTGATGAAGTGTCGCTATGCCACCGGCGCACCGGAACTGAATGTGGAAGGAAAGAGCGGTGAGAACCTGGTGAGCCTCATTCGCGAGGAGCGGCGCCGGGAGTTCGCCTTTGAGGGGCAGCGCTGGTTTGACCTGCGGCGTTACCGTGTGTGCGAGCCTTACCCGTCGAAGATATCCATTACGCACGATTATACCTATTATGAGGCGCGTAACTCTACAAAGGCCACAGAGACGCACCGCTTTGTATTGACACAAGACGATGCCTCGTGGACGCTGCCCATCCCGGCTGAGGTGCTGAAGTTCAACACGGGCATGAAGAACAACGATAACCAATGGCGCACCTATACGGTGGTGTCTAAATAAGCTTTGACGACCATGAACAGAATACATCTCAATATGAAAGGCCTTCTGGTAAAAGGCACCGCAATGGTTGCACTGACCACCTTGGCCGTAGCATGCAGCGATGAAGATACGCCGGCGGTGAGCTACGAGAATCCTGCTACGTTCTTCCAACCCGCCGACACGGATACCACGGCAACGGCTCGCCTGCGCCGCGACTTCTTCCAGAAGACGGGCAGCTATTTGCTCTTCAACGATACGCTGCAACATCGTTTCTTAGGCTACGACGCCGGTGGCGACGCACAATACTTCAACGAGACAGTTGACCTGACCTACAACGTAGGACAGTCGTCTCCTGCCACCAATACGTATGTTTACACTTACATCACTTCGCCCAAGGAGCAGCAGACGGTGGTGCAGTTCTTGAACGATTACATCCTCAATCACATGACCAACAGGATGAGGCCTTACAGCTTCTTCCTTGCCAGACTGATAACCGGCTACGACTCCAATACTGGCAAAGTGACGTTGCGCCCTTATTCCATGAGCAACCAGCGCTGCACGGCCATAGCCTGCAACTACTTGCTCTTGCGTGACCGGTCAGACGCACAGAAGCAAAACTTTGCCCAAACAGTGCTCTATGCCATGGTGGGGCAGATGGCTCAAAACAATATCAGCAGCTTTAACACGTTCTTCAGCTATAGCTCGCAATACTATAATGCAGACTACAGCGAGGCCGGTGTTGGTACGGTCAACAACGACGTGATGCGCAGGCTCGGCTTCCTGGGGTCTTCCACAGGTAGTGCACTATTCCCTTCAAGGGAAACCGACCTGAATGCATACGTGGTACAAACCTTGCAATACTCCGAGAGTCAGATAGCTACTTTATATGCTGGTAATGAAGTGGTGCTGAACAAGTTTGCCGAGGTGCGCAGGGTGCTCATTGAGCTCGGTTATAAGTTTTAATGGCAGAATATTAAGATTTAAGGAATGACACATACCATGAAATATTTTCATATGCGTTGGGCAGCGGCTTGCCTGGCCGCGCTTGCCTTAGTGCTTGCCGGTTGTGGCAGCGATGACGACCCCATACCCGCTAAGGTGGCTCCCGAGAATGCGGGAACCTTTGTAGATACGCGCGACGGACATGTATACCACTGGGTGAAATACGGCGGCCTGGACTGGATGACCGATAATTTTGCCTATGACATACATGATGCCAATAAGTGCAACATTTACCAGCCTGACTACGACTTCTACAATGAGACAAATACCGAGAACCTTCCAAAGTACGGGCGTCTCTATACCTTGGACGGAGCGCTGGCGGCTTGCCCCGACGGCTGGCGAATTCCTACAGATGCCGACTGGCAGAGCCTGGAACGCGCCTTGGGCATGTCGGCCGGCGATGCCGCAGCCATGGACTGGCGCGGTCACGTGGCTCACAGCATGTTTACCATGAAGGGCGACACTTGCGCGCTCAACTTGTTGCTCGGCGGCTATTTTGACTCTTATTGGGGCATGGGCACATCCAAGTGGCGCCATATGGGTACTTACGGTTACTACTGGACGGCCACGATAGACTCTGCCAAGGCGGGACAGTATTACTTCTTCCGCAAGGTGGCTTATAACCGCAACGCTGTTTACCGGCAGAGCATGGAACCATCGACGTATATGCTGAGTGTTAGGTACGTCCGCGATGACCATTAAACTCATACGAACAATGGTGTGGCGGGTGTGGCTGCTGGTGCTCGCTTGCCTGAGTTGGATTCCGACAAAGGCAGTGGCCTATTCGGCCCGCGAGGCTCTGTCGCCTGACTTCATCAAGGCCAGCTTGCTCGTGGCCGGCGAGGGCAGGGCAGTCTACTCGCTCTTCGGCCACACAGCCCTGCGCATGCAGTGTCCGTCAAAGGGCCTGGACTATTGCTTCACCTTTGAGATGGACATGAGCCAGAGCTCGTGGGTGGACTTCTTGACGCATAAGGCCAAGGCGGGGTATTCCGCCGCTGCCACACCGCTCTTCCTTGACCAATACAAGCAAGACGGCCGGGGAATATGGACTTACACACTGAACCTTACCCCTAAGGAGAAGCAGGACTTGTGGCGCACTCTCGACTCGCTGGTGGCCGTGGGGGCCACCTGGACGTTTGACTACTATGAGGTGAGCTGCACCTCAATGACGCTCTATGCACTGCATGAGGGCTTGCACAATGACAGTCTCGTCTTTCGGCGACTGCCGCAGCCTTTGCTTGGCAACTATCACGATGTGGTGAACGACGGCACACAGCACTCGCCTTGGGGCAGGTTGTTTTGGAACGGCATGATTGTGTGGGGCGGCGGACGGCATGGCGACCCGGAGAGCATGATGACGCCACGGCTGCTTCAGCAGGCGCTTCGCTCTGCCGTGCTCATTGATTCTGCGGGGCATGCCCGCCCCTTGGTGGTTGGACCGGTAAGGCAGTTGCTGCCACAGACCTTGTCTACAGCCCCCTGTACCGTTAGACCGTGGATGGTCGGTGTGATGATTTGTGTGGGCGTAGTGCTCTTGGTGATCACATGGCGACGTAGAAAAGACAAGGTGTCAAGGAAGGGCAATAAAGGTAAAAGACAAATAAAAAAGTAGAGAATATATTTAATTAATAGTTTTTTAAAAAAGATGACTATGAAGATAGAGTTTACTTTTGTTTTCAGGCGCTTGGCGCTTGTGTTCACCGCTGTCCTGGCCTTTGCAGCTAACGCTGAGGCCGGAAGTACGTGGTATGCTTACTATACCCGTCTGGCTGCTTACCCCACCGGACAGGGCACAGTGTATGCCTCAGAGAATTACAATGACGTGAATGCCAGTGACCTGGCCAACTATTCAGCCGAGCAGGACTTGAAGTTCACCGCTACTACCGGCATGTTCTATGGTTTTGCTCAGCCTGCCGCCGGCTATAAGCTCGCAGGCTTCAGCCAGGCTACGGCCGATGAGAACGGAGAATTCGTGTTCTCCGATTCTATTATCTCGACTTCTTTACCTGCCACCCTCACGGCTTCGTCGTCTTATACCGACAACCCCACAGATGACGAAAGCGTAACGAGTGACTCCGCCACAGTGTCTACACTCATGCCCCTTGACCCGGAGACACAGTTCTATGCACTCTTCACAAAGGTTACTGTGGAATATGCAGCCGGACAGTCTTCGCTGGGTAAGCTGTCTATCAGCAAGGTGTGCAACGATACGGGCGATGAGATTACCGTGAAGGCTACACCGGCCAACGACCAATGCAAGTTTGACCGCTGGACCATTGACGGCAAAACGGTTTCCACGGATGCTTCTTATTCTATGACGGTACAGGACACGGCTACTATCGTGGCCCATTTTACCAGTGAATACGCAAAGACCTACGACTTAGGTACGGGCAAGTGGTTCTTCGTACATTCCGACAGCATGGACTATTCCATTCCTGACAACGTGAGCTCGTATACCTTCAATGCCAACAGAACGCACATCAGTGCCAAGGGCAGCTACTCTACTCCCTTCAGGGCTGGTTATAACCTTCCGGCCAGCCAGGCTCATATCTGCTATGGTGCCGGCGAGGTGACATTGGTGGCCAGCAAGGCTGACTATGTATATCCTGATGAGAGCTCGCTGAACCGTTGGTCGGGCGACAATGGTGTGATGGTAGACACACTCGACGTGCAACATCATTACTACATGTTTGATGGTCCTGCCAAGAAACTTGACTTGGTGGACGCCGGCAGCGTGATACCTGCTCAGCAGGTGTTTGTGGGCATTCCCGACTCGTTGTTTACCAATGCCGGTCTTTCTGCCCCGCAGACTATCTATACTGACTCTGCCTCGGCTGCCAACGCTGCCACCGGCATAAGCAGTGTGAAGAAAGCCGTGCTGCCCGGACTGGGCCAGATATACACCCTTGATGGCAGGCGCGTAAACGCTATGCGTCACGATGGTGTGTATGTGGTCGACGGCCGCAAGGTGATTTACAGAAAGAAGTAAAGGCATGAAGGGTCGAATATCTTTCTTGATATGCATGGCACTCCTTTTGGGCGCACTTCGTGTGGCGGCCCAAAAGGAGGGCTTTGTTGTGACGGGTCGTGTGCATATGCCGGATGGCTATGTGGCCGGACTGGTTTGTCAGACTGATTCTTCGTTTACTCACGACCTTGGCAGCGTGCCTATCAAGGACGGACGGTTTGTGTTGCGTGGCTATCTTGACCATCCTCAGCCTGCCACACTCATGACCAATAACCTTGATTTGGTAGGCAAAAACCATTGGCCCAACGATTCCATCAGATGGACCTATACCGACATCTTCCTATCCAACGACACTTTGCGGGTCAGCCCTGACCTTCATGTGGATGGTACGCAGGTGCAACGTGACTTTATTGCCTATCAGCAAACGGCCATGGACTCCGCGGCCCAATGGGCATTTATTGACGCTCATCCCCATTCGGTAGTGTCGGTATGGTTGGCCAACAACTTGCTCAAACGCGGCTATAGGCTGTCGGCTGAGCAGGTGGAGCACCTTTCGGCCACCATCACCTCGGTGCCTGGCGACACAGTGCGCATGGCTGAGCTGAGGCATAGGCTTGCTTTGGCACGCCTTACCACACGAGGCCAAAAGTTTATTGACCTTGAGTTGAAAGACACTAAAGGACAACTCACCAGTCTGGCGGCAGTGATGCCTAAGAGCAAGTATGTGCTCGTGGACTTCTGGGCCAGTTGGTGTGGCATATGTCTGGGCTACATGCCGGAAATCAAGAAAATAGTAGACGACTGCAAAGGCAAACTGTCTGTGGTGGCCGTCTCTATCGACACTAAGGAACAAGCTTGGAAGAACTCCATGGCCAAGCACCCGGAGAAGTGGCCGCAGTATGTCACTACGGCAAAAGGCTACAGTGATTTTTTTCATAAATACCAAGTAGGCAATGGCGTGCCTTATTTCTTGCTTGTGGGAGCCGACGGTCATGTCTTAGGCTCGCCTGACAGTCCCGCGGAGATACGGGGATTGTTAAAATGCTGTGACAGATAGAAATCTAAACTATAATACATTCACTATGAGAAAACTATTTCTTTCTTTGCTTGTTATGGGCTCCGCACTCTGCGCCCATGCCCAGGATCATTACACCATCTCGGGTGTTGCCGATGGCACCGAGGAGGGCGATACGGTGTATCTGTGCAACATGGAAGGCTTCTTCAGTATGGTGCCTCTCGACACTGCATACGTGCATGAAGGCAAGTATTCCTTTACGGGGTCGTACAATGGCGCGTGTCTGCGTTTCATGCTGCCTATGCACAAGGGCAAGCCGCTGGCTATGGCCGATTTCGTGCTTGAGAATGCTCCTATCTACATTCATACCTTTGCTGTAGATTCCATCAAGCCGGAGGTGAAGGGTGGTCCGGTGAGCGTGGCATATCATGAGTACGAAAATAAGATTGCAGTCTTTGACAGTCTTACAGCTAAGCCTTGGGATATTTCGCGCGACAGTACGCAAAGCGAGGCTGTAAGGAAGGCCGCCGAACACACTTTAGACTCGCTGCGGGCTGTTCGAGACGCATTTACCAAGGCTTATATTTACGATCACGCTCCATCTGCCCTGAGCGCTATGTTGCTTTATTACAATCAGTCGAGCTACAAGCCCGAGGAACTTGATGCCGTGCTTGCCAAGATGTCCAGTGGCCCGCATTATGCTTGCTACAGTGCCATCATGGCTGAGCGTAAGGCACAGGCCGCTACAGCCGTGGGTAAGCAGTATACCGACATAGCCTTGGAGGGCACCAATGGAAAGGTTGTGAAGGTGAGCAGCTATGTGTCGAAGAACAAATACACGCTCATAGACTTCTGGGCAAGTTGGTGTGGTCCGTGCCGTGCTGAGATGCCGAATGTGGTTAAGGCTTATTCCACCTATCACGCCAAAGGTTTTGAGGTGGTCGGTGTTAGCCTTGACAACAACAAGCAGGCTTGGGTAAAAGCCATTGCCACACTGAAGATGCCGTGGCCGCAGATGAGTGACCTGAAAGGCTGGGATAGTGCCGGTGCAGCCGCCTACAACATCAAGGCCATTCCGTCCAATGTGCTTGTTGACAGCAAGGGTGTGATTGTAGCTAAAGATCTGCGGGGTGAGGACTTGCAGAACAAGTTGGCTGAACTTTTTAAATAATCTTCCCTCACATATTTTTTAAAGGTTTACCTCGCAACAACATCAAACATAGAGGGTGTGGCGCGCCGGGCCTTTTGGCCTTGGAAAGGATAATATAGCGGCACCCACGAGGGAAGAACATTTACAGATAAGAAGACAACCCGTGAAAGGCACGTTATAGATAACGGGCTTTTCACGGGCTGCTTTGTTGGTGTAAACATGGTCAAGGCCATGGAGCTGTTCATGCATCAAGCATTATGTCCGGGCTGTGACTGTTAGTCACTTATGGGAACTGGGGGTATTTGTCGAAGTCAGGCTTGCGTTTCTCTAAGAAGGCGCGGCCTCCTTCTTGTGCTTCGTCGAGCGTGTAGTACAGCATGGTAGCATCGCCTGCGAGTTCCTGAATGCCGGCCTGACCGTCGAGTTCAGCGTTGAATCCCGCCTTCATCATGCGAATGGCCAAAGGTGACCTTTGCATGATGGTCTCACACCAGGCCACTGTCTCGTCCTCAAGTTGGTCAAAGGGCACCACCTTGTTAACCAGACCCATCTGTTCGGCCTCCTTGGCGGAATACTGTCGGCATAGATACCATATCTCTCGTGCTTTCTTCTGCCCCACGATGCGTGCCAGGTAGCTGGCTCCAAGTCCTGCGTCGAAGCTGCCCACCTTGGGCCCGGTCTGTCCGAATATGGCATTGTCTGATGCGATGGTCAGATCGCATACCACGTGCAGCACATGTCCGCCACCAATGGCGTAGCCGTTGACCATGGCGATGACAGGCTTGGGCATGCGTCGTATCTGCATTTGTACGTCGAGCACATTCAGGCGCGGCACGCCGTCGGAACCCACGTATCCGCCTCTGCCCTTGACGTGCATGTCGCCACCGGAGCAGAAAGCCTTGTCGCCCGCTCCTGTGAGTATGACCACACGTATGTCGAGGTGGTCGCGGCAATAAGTAAAGGCCTGGCTCATTTCCCACACGGTGAGTGGTGTGAATGCATTGCGATAGCGTGGTCGGTTGATGGTGATCTTCGCAATGTGGTTGTATTCTTCGAAGAGTATTTCTTTAAAGTCAAACCCTTCAATTGTTTTCCATCACTGGTGTCCACTAAAACTAATTAACATATCTATTTTCTTACAGTTTTTCTATCTGGTGGTCAAACAAATGACTTTATTGGCTATTAAATGGACATATTTGTCAAGTATCTTGCTTATATGTATGAATTTGCTTACAAATTATAACTTTTAGACAAGACCGTCGATTCTAACCCATAGAGTCAATTTACGTGTGTATCTCTTTGCATTAAAGAGTCTTACGAGGAGTGTTAACGGATTTTAGTGGACACCAGTGGTTTTCCATTCTCTTTTCATTTGTTGATATCTTGTTGAAATATTCCTGATAGCTGTGCCAGTCGTTTTCGGCCCGGGTCATTACCTCGAGCACCATGGGGCGGTCGGCTTGCTCTTGGCTTAGCCAGAGAAGCTGCTTGTCAAGCTGTTTCTCGTTGTTGGCGCAACGATATTCAATGTTGTTGTCCAGACAAAATCCTTGTGCCAACGTGTTGTGCCTGGCCATAATGTGCATTCTGTCGGGTTCGTTGTCCAGGTGCGTGGCGAATTTTTCAAAGATGCCGCCGCCCTTGTTGTTGAGCAGCAGGACCCGCAGGTTGCCTTTCAGCGTTTTGTTCCACAAGGCGTTGCGGTCGTAGAAAAAGCTGAGGTCGCCTATGACACAGTATACATGTTGTGGGGTAACCAGCGAGCAACCTGCCGCCGTGGACAGCGAACCATCGATGCCGTTGACTCCACGATTGCAATCTATGTGGTGTTGTGCGTATATGCAGCCGAGCCTGACAGGCATGCTGTTGGCGTAATGTACCATGGCGTTGGGGTCGAAAACGCGTAGGTTTTCTTCCAGCTTCTTTACGGCGAGCATTGACGAGAACCCAGGCGTGTAGAGTCGGTGGCCTTTCTTGGATTTTTCCAGCAGATGTTGCCAGTAGGCGTACCACGTTTCGTTGCCAGTGCCGCCAACGAGTCTCAGCACCGCCTCGGATCTGGCTTGCACGATGCCGCAGAGATTCATAAATGTGTCGGCCACCGTTCCTGTCTCGTCCACGCGCCAGCACACTGCGTGTTTCGCACGGCGGAGATAGTCTTTCAAGGTACTGCTTACCAGAGTGCCTCCTATGTAAAGGATAAAGTCGGGTTGTGCGTTCTCCTTTCGGTCCGCCATGTGCATCATTTCATCCACGCAGTTGCCACTCTCGTTCCCACTCAAGGGTTCCTGCAACACCACGTAATGTCGATTGCTGAGTATAGAGATGATGTTGTCCGGTATTTCGTCTTTCCGAGTCTGCCCAATGACGAAGAGCGGCCTTTTGGCCATGTATAGCTGCTGAAGCATAGGTTCGGCATTTTCCGGAGCCCCATTGCACAGCCTTACTATCTTTCGCTCATGCGGCAGGCTTGGGCAGTTGAAGTTGTAAAGAGGTCGGCTCAGTGGCACGTTGATGTGTACGGGACCTCCCCCTTGTTGTGTGGCGTAGAGCAAGGCCTCGTTGACCCTGCGGTTGCAAAGCCAATGGCCTTCGCTGTCGCTGTCGTTGAACTCAGGCAGGGTCACGGCTTTTCTCACAAATAGTCCTAAGGCGTTACTTTGTGGCAGCGTTTGCCCGTCGAGTTGGTCTATCCATTGTGGTGGTCTGTCGGCCGATATTACTACTATGGAAATGTGCCTGTAGTATGCCTCGGCCACGGCGGGCGCGAGGTTGAGCAGTGCGGTACCCGATGTTACGCACACCACTGTGGGCAGGCCTGTATGCAGAGCCATGCCCAAGGCATAAAACCCCGCACTGCGCTCATCGGTCACGGGAAAGCAGCTTATTTCGGGACATTCGTCTAAGTTATGAACGATGGGTGCGTTGCGTGAGCCCGGACACACCACAGCCTGCTGTACGCCATGATCTGCCAGCAAGGCTGTTAGCGTGTTAACATTCAGTTTGTCACAATACATTGCGCATGGTGTTGAGTTTCATTTCAGTTTCTTTCCACTCCGCGTCCTCTTGGCTTTCGGGCACTATGCCGCCCCCCGCGTGAAGGATGTATTCGTTGCCGCATATCTCCATACAGCGCAGAATGACGTAGAGGCGAGTCTCGCCAAGGGGGTCGTAAGGTCCGCAAAAACCACTGTAATATCGTCTTTGGCGCTTTTCAAGTGTGCTGATTATATTCCTTGCCGCCTCTTTGGGCATTCCGCACACGGCGGGCGTAGGATGCAGGGCGTCGATGACCTCGCTCAACGAGACATGCTCTTTAAGCGTGAAGTAAAAGTCGGTGCGCAGATGGAGCAGTTGTGCCGCCATGGTGGTATGAGATTGGCTGTGCGTGAGTGCCTTGGCAAAAGGGCGAAGGGTGTCGCATATGTAGGTGGCCACATAGCGTTGCTCTTTTTTGTTTTTGCCCGACCAAGCAATCGGTTGCCCGTCTTGGTATGTGTCGGGCATTTTTTCCGTGCCGGCCAAAGCCATGGTATGGCAGATGCCGCCACTGCCTTCAATCAGCACTTCGGGCGTGGCCATGAGCCATGTGCCTGCTTTCTGTAGACAAACGAGTGCGATATACTGATGAGGGTACATGCGGCAGGCCCGCAGAAACAGTTCTTCGGGGTCTTGTGCCTTATCGTGCAATTCGTGTACATGGCGTGCCAGTACCACTTTCTGCACATGGCCTGTCTTCATATGCGCTTTGCAGTTGTTGAACAGCAAGTGATAGTCCTTCCGTAGCGTTCGGCAAGCCTCGCCTCTTAGTTGTGCCTTTTGTTCTCGGCGTGCGTCGTCGGCACGCGCTTCGTCTTTCTGGTCTACAGGTGATTTTTCTATCCTGTCAGCCTGCAGGAGCCACACGGGAGTCTCCTCCGACGGCTGAAACGGTGCAAACACAAAGCCCCGCAAGCCTTGAAGCCTTTTCGCGGATTTCAAAGCCACGGGCTCTCCCTTGTGCTGTTCCAGCCTGAAATAGTCACTTTGCTCCGGCAGTCGGTAGCAAACGTAGTTGTTGCAGCTTCTCATTCCTTGCGTGGCGAGATGATGTAGTTGGTTACGTGTACGGTAGAGATGAGTTCGTCTTTTGAGTTTCTCACGTCAATCTGCCACTCGTGCAGCGTGCGTCCCTTATACTGCAGTTTTGCATAAGCCGTCACAGTATCGCCAACGAGCACCGTGCGCAGGTGGTTTCCGCTCACGTTAATGCCCACGCAAATCTTTCCGGGGCATAGTGCCATGGAAGCCACGCCGGCCAAGTTCTCGCAAAGGGCGAGCGTAGCGCCTCCTGAGAGAAAGCCGAAAGGCTGACGGTTTAGACCGTCTACTTTCATGCGTGCCATACAGGTGTCGGGTTCCCCGGTAGAGAGAAACTCCATGTTCAGCGTCTTGGAGAGTCCGCCTTGCTTCTCGATAATTTCTTTTTCGTGTTCTATGTTCATGTCTTTTTGTCTTTTGCTTATATTTAATGCAAAGATAGCAAAAAAATCCCATTTAATTCTGTAACTACTCAGCACCCCCCAGTATGATGCGGGTACCTACCGCGTTAATTTTTCACAAACTTGATTTTCGTTTAATTCCAAACCAATGTTAATGCGTCTTAGAAATGGCATCCTTGGACATGTGCA